>ORJL010999521.1_pt1 | contig 49039 bp, 46 predicted proteins | sample 1779941 | NCBI WGS metagenome assembly ORJL01 (sample SAMEA104232317, study PRJEB22302) | groundwater metagenome | biome: forest; feature: aquifer; material: groundwater | place: USA | collected 2011-08-07 | depth 5.8 m | reverse complement strand
GCCGGAGGTGGAGTGGGAGCACTACAACTTCGACGCCCTAAACATTCCCGGGGATCATCCTGCCAGGGATATGTGGGACACCCTGTGGGTAGACTGGACGGATCCCACGGCCCAGGGTCACCGCATGCTCCTGCGAACCCATACATCCCCAATGCAGGCCAGAGTGATGGAGAAGACCAGGCCGCCTGTGCGCGTGGTGGTGCCCGGCAAATGCTTCCGGTACGAGGCTGCCGACGCCACCCACGAATGGCACTTCCACCAGGTGGAAGGCCTGGCCGTGGACGAGCACATCACTTTCGCCGACATGAAGGGCACGCTTTACGAGTTTGCACGCCGCATCTTCGGCGCCGACCGCCGTGTGCGGTTCCGCTGTGACTACTTCCCGTTCGTGGAGCCCGGCGCGGAGATGGCCATAGACTGCTTCGCCTGCAAGGGGGCGGGGTGCCGCATCTGCAAAGGCACCGGCTGGATAGAGATCATGGGCGCGGGCATGGTGCACCCTCGCGTGCTGGAGGGCGTGGGCTACGACCCGTCGGTGTATACGGGGTTCGCCTTTGGCATGGGGGTGGAGCGCATCGCCATGCTGAAGTACGGCATAGAGGACATCCGCCTGTTCTATGCCAACGATGTGAGGTTTTTGAGGCAATTCTGATGGACGGCCACACTTTTTCTCGCCGACACGGTTTTGCCCCCTCGCCTGACCCTATGTCTTTCGACCAAGTCCCACCTTGGGTACGGGAGGAAGCAGTCAGAGTAGTTAGAGACTTTGTTAATGCAACTGCGTCGGCAACCGTCCTGACCAGCAGAGCGTCCAAAGTTAGCATCTACGACTGTGTAAGACCCTACATATGGAAGGTGCTTAACAAGCAGCCACCTGGCAACCCTATGAATGGCCCCTGGGCATACTACATCCCGCAGGTCTTCCAAGATTGCGCGTGGTATCAGTTCTACGACATTCTAGAGGACATTTCCAAGACTATCGATCGGAATATCGGCCCCAACGACGCGCTCCTCTTCGCTGAGCAACTTAACGAGGTCTTTGCACATGAAGGCTTGGCTTGGCGCTTCAAGGAAGGAGTCATAGAGCGCGAATTTCCACCTCAGGTTACTGAAGCGGTTCAAAACCTACGTGCGTATTTCAGAGACCCACGGTTCGGGGAGGTAAGCAAACAGTTTGAAAAAGCACGTGGTCACCTGAACAAACGGCCTGAGCCTGACTTTGAGAACTGTGTGAAGGATGCCGTTGGCGCACTTGAAGGGGCTGCGCGAATTCTCTCCAACGGCAAGAACTCTTCTCTCAACCATGTTCTCACCAGTGAACCATTCAAATCTGCGATCCATCAGACCATAAGGGATGCGCTCCTAAAAATAGAGGGTTACCGCAACGATGCACCAGGCGCAGGTCACGGAAACGTTCCTGGAAAGCAAAAGGTTGAAACCGCTGATGCCGAATTTGTGCTTACAACGTGTGCAGCTGGCATTATGCTTTTGATAGAGAAAGCAAAGCCAGCGTCTTAGCCAGATTTAGCGCTGTAATCCATCAACGCCGCGCTGCTACCGGCGCGTTCCCTGTCGCTACTCCTTCGCCGACACACCCTGCTCCGCTCAAGTGGCCCTGAGCCTGGTATGCTTCGCTTGCCCGCATGCCGGTTTGCTGTATACCCTTACTTAGCATGACTGCGCGCGCGGTCCGTTCATAGGCATCGCCGGCAACCAATCGCAGTGAGAGTATAATCAGCACGCGATACGGATTGGTGGCCAGGGAGTGAACTCCATGATCCTGCCTCATCGCAACAGCCTGGTCCTGGGACTGCTGTGGGCTTTCTTCGGGCTGCTGATGGCTGCTGGTTTGCTGCTGTTCCAGATAGGCGGATACCTGTTCACCGTGGCCGTTCTGCTGGCGGTAATGGTAGGCCTGTTGATATCCAGCATATACGGGCGGGCAAAGGCAAAGCGCAGTGCGGCCCAGGAGCAGCCTCAAAAGAGTAGGGCTTCCACGGTGGGCGTAAAGGTCTTGCGTATCTCAGGTACGTGCGCTGGTGGAGTGCAGTATCAACCTGGGACGGTGTACCTGTTCGCCGCAGCCGATGCCGCCCCGGCCATGTGTGGCCCCGCCATCACTGCAGTCCAGCCGGTGGTGCAGCGGGTCCGCCTTGGCCAGTCCACCGCCTGCGTGGAACTCCAGTGCCCGCTATCGGGTGCAGAGATCTCGTTTGAGGTGTCCCCACTCCAGCTTGAAGACGCTCATTCAGCCAAACCAACGTAGGCCCTTCTGCCCATAGACCTCCTGCTGACGAAATCCAGCAACCCAGGTATAATGCTCCTCTAAACGTTCCTTGAGGTTCGAGTAGTGAAAGTACCCCTGTCATGGCTGCGTAGCTACGTGGACGTGTCCCTGCCTCCCAAGGAGCTAGGACACCGCCTGACTATGGCCGGCCTGGAGGCGGCCAGCATCACCATAGTAGGCGGCAACTGGGACAACGTATTCGTAGCTCACGTGGTGTCAGTGGAGCGGCACCCCAACGCCGACCGCTTGAGGCTGGCCACCGTGAACCTGGGCACCGAGCAGATGACCGTGGTCTGCGGCGCGCCCAACATAGCGCCCGGACAGAACGTGGCCTTCGCCAAGGTGGGGGCCCGCGTGCTTGATCCCGATACAGGCCACCTGGAAACGTTGAAAGCGGCCAAAATCCGCGGCGTGGTGTCTGCCGGCATGGTCTGCTCCGAGCGCGAGCTTGGCTTGGGCACCGACCATACAGGCATCCTGGTGCTGGACGCGGCTGCGCCTGTCGGCACGCCCCTGGCGGACTACCTGGGCGACGCAGTCCTGGACCTGGAAGTGACTCCCAACAGGGTCGACTGGCTCTCCGTGCTGGGCGTGGCCCATGAGGTGGCCGCCCTCACCGGCGGCTCCGTGCGTGAGCCTGACAGTTCCTACGCCGAAGCCGGGCAACCCATTGAAAGCCAGGTCACCATCACCGTCGAAGCGCCGGACCTGGCGCCACGTTACACAGCTAGCCTGGTAACCGGCGTCCGCGTAGGGCCGTCGCCCCGGTGGATGCAGGACAGGCTCCTGAAGGCAGGCCAGCGCCCCATCAACAACCTGGTGGACATCACCAACTACGTGATGCTGGAGTAAGGCCAGCCTATGCACGCCTTCGATTTCGACCTCCTGCGGGACAAGACTGTGAAGGTGCGCCGCGCTTCCCCGGGCGAGATGCTGGTGACCCTGGACGGCGAACCACGAGACCTCTCTCCCGACATGCTGGTCATCGCCGATGCCCGCCGTCCCATAGGGTTGGCAGGCGTCATGGGCGGCGCCAACTCAGAGATGACTGACTCCACCACGTCTGTGCTGCTGGAGTCGGCCTGCTTCAACTCCACCAGCATCCGTCGCACCGGCACCGCGCTGAAGCTTCGCAGCGAGGCATCCATACGCTTCGAGCGCAACCTGAACCCGGAGCTTGCCCCTGTGGCGCTCCGCCGGGCTACTCAGCTAGTCCTGGAACTGGCTGGAGGACAGGTGGCTAAGGGCATAATAGACCTGTACCCGGGTAAACAGGAGCGCCGCCCTGTGACTCTGACCCTGTCCAGGGTGAGCAAGGTTTTGGGCGTTGATATCCCTCTGGCGGACATGGGCCGTCTTCTGACATCCCTGGGCTTCCACTACCAGCAGCACGTAGACGCAGCCCTGGCGGTCTCGGTGCCATATTGGCGCAGCGACATCACCATTGAGGACGACCTGATAGAGGAGTTGGCCCGCATTACAGGCTACGACTCTATTCCCACCACCTTCCTGGCCGACCCCATTCCCCTGCACCAGCCTGATCCCATGCGTGACCTCCGTGAGCGAGTGCGGGATACCTTGGCCTCGGCTGGCATGCAAGAGGTGGTCTCTTACACCCTGACCAGCCACGAGAGGCTGGCCAAGGCTAAAGCCACCCAAGACGGCCCTGAACCCCTGCGATTGGCCAACCCCATGAGCCCGGAACAGGAGTACCTGCGCACCACGCTGCGGGGAAACATCCTGGCCACCTTGGCATCCAACCAGCGCCTTGGACTGTCTGGCCTGAGGCTGTTCGAGGTTGGCCGAATCTACATTCCCCGCCAGGACGACTTGCCGGAAGAACGGGAGATAGCAATAGGCGTGCTGTGGGGAGACCGCATGCCGCTGACATGGACCGGCCAGGCTGGCAACACCGACTTCTCCGATGGCAAGGGAGTTGTGGAGGCGTTGCTGGCGGCGCTGAATCTCCATGGCGAGTTCACTCCCACCGTCGACCCATTGCTGCATCCCGGCAAGTCGGCAGCGGTGATGGTTGGCGGGCAGCAGGTGGGCATAGTGGGAGAGGTGCTTCCCAGTGTGGGGGATGGGTTCGACCTCGTCCCAGAGACCGTGGCCCTGTTCGAGCTGGACTTGGAACTACTATTGCCTGCGGTGTCACAGGCGGTGCGCCGGTTTGCGCCTCTGGCCAAGTTCCCAGGAGCGTATCGGGACATAGCCCTGGTGGTAGACGCAGACGTACCTGCAGCGCGCCTGGAGGCCGTCATCCGCCAGCACGCCCTGGTGGAAAGCGTGGCCCTCTTCGATGTATACACAGGGCCTGGAGTGCCGGATGGCAAACGCTCCATAGCGTACCGCATCCATTACCAGTCTCCTAGACAGACCCTTACCACCGAGGCCGTCAACGCAGCCCAGGCATCGATCCTTCAGGCGCTGGAGCAGGAAACCGGCGCACGGCTGCGCGGCTGACCTCAAACAGGCTACAATAGGGTATATGGCTCCGATCGTTCAGTTGTCGCAGCCACCAGTCCAGAGGTCCAGCTACTCGAACATGCCACGTCGAATAACCAATACAGAGATGCTCTCCGTCGAAGAGGCCAGGGAAAAGATCCTGTCCCTGGTTCCTGTGCTGGAACCGGAGGAGCGCCCTCTGTTGGAAGCCCTGGGACAGGTGCTGGCTGAAGACGTGGCATCACCCCTTGCCATACCTCCCTGGGACAACTCCGCTATGGATGGCTACGCGGTACGCCACCAGGACATTCAGGGCAGCGGCCCGAACCACCCCCGGCTGCTTCAGGTCATCGGCACCCTGGCTGCGGGGCAACGGCCCCAAGCAGAGGTGCGTCCCGGCACCGCCATCCGGATAATGACCGGAGCGCTCATACCGCCCGGCGCCGACACGGTGGTGCCCTTCGAGGATACGGACGAACTGGCGCGCAGGGAAAAGGGCCAGCCTTTGGAGCACATCGGAGTGCTGCGGGGGGTTCCACTGGGAGACGCCGTAAGACGCGCAGCCGAGGACGTCCGGAAGGGGGAGTTGGTGCTCTCCAAGGGCACGACACTGAGGCCCAGCCATATCGGTGTGCTGGCTTCCATGGGACACGCCACCGCCAAGGTAGTCCGGCGGCCCAGGCTGGCGATCCTGGCCACGGGGGATGAACTTCTGCCGCCATCGCAACCGCTGGAGCCCGGCAAGATATACGACAGCAACAGCTATAGCATCGCCTCTCTGGTGCTCCGCTACGGAGGCATCCCACAGGTCCTGGGCATCGCCAGGGACAACCTGGACTCCATGAACCGGATGCTGGACCAGGGCCTGTCCTCGGACATGCTTATCACCACAGCGGGGGTCTCCAGAGGCGACTACGATGTTGTCAAAGACATCCTATCTGAAAGGGGCGAGATCGCTTTCTGGACGGTGCGCATGAAGCCCGCCAAACCCCTGGCCTTCGGTGTGCTGAGGGGCAATCAGGGCCGGCCCGTGCCACACCTTGGCCTGCCAGGCAACCCGGTCAGCGCCATGGTGGCTTTCGAGGAGTTGGGAAGGCCCGCCCTGTTGAAGATGATGGGGCGCAAGAAGCTGGATAAACCCACGGTGGAAGCAGTGCTGGAAGACCCTATCGTGAACGAGGATGGAAGGCGGGTCTACGCCCGGGCCATTGTCACAGAGCGGAACGGCACGTACTACGCCAGGCTTACAGGCCCTCAGGGATCCAACATACTGACATCCATGGCCAGGGCCAATGGCTTGGCCATCTGCCCGGAAGACGTATCCAGGATGGAAAAGGGCCAGCGAGTGCAGGTGCGAATGCTGGACTGGGACGAAGAGGGAGTCTACTAGGGCCAGCGGAATTGCCGCTGGCTATCGCAAAGCGGAGAAAGGCAAACGTGTTAAAAACACAGCAAGATGTGAACGAGATCACCGAGGCCAGCTTCAAAATATACCCAGAAAAGTTGGAGGCTATGGGCAGGTCGCTGAACGTGCTCCTGCTACACCGGCGGTGTGCGACGTGCTGGGCAACGTTACTCAATGAACCCGCCCAGGGCATGCTCATTGAAGTTGAAGATCACATGAAGCAGATCGCCAAGCAGTGTTCCAAAACACTGGACTTCATTCAGCCAGAAATGGGCGTAGTTGAGGCGGTGTTCCGTATCCTCCTGAGCCATGGAAACAAGCCCATGACCCTGGAGTCCATTCACGAGGAAATGCGAGAGAGGTGGGCAAGTCCCATCAACCCGCGGACGCCACCTCCGGACAAGCTGTACCGTATGCTGGTCTCCGACGCGTTCTACGGCATCGGCCAGGTTCCGGCCTCAGATAAGGCGTAGCCTAGGGTTCCTCTTCTCGGATCCGCCTTTTCTTACCGACAACCTGAGGCTCAGCAGGAACAGGAGAAGCGATTATTTGAGTAGTCGTCTTTTTGCTGTCCTTCTTGGGTTTCTTTGTTTCGCGCTGGCGGACGTCTCTCTTTCCCACGGCATACCTCCTGGAACCAGTTCTTCTAAACCTAAGTTTAGGTAGGACTCAGGTCTTTGTAAAGTCCTGAGACTTGACAAAGAGAAGGGGCAACGGCATCGGCTGCCGTTGCCCCTTCTCGAATCTCTATTGCGGTAGCTACGCAGCCAGGCCTTCTTTAGCCTTGGCCACCAACTGTGCAAAGGCTGCGGCGTCTCTCACCGCCATGTCAGCCAGCACCTTCCTGTCCAACTCCACCTGGGCCCGTTTCAGCCCGGAGATGAACGTGCTGTAGCTCATACCATTCAGGCGAGCCGCAGCCCCAATTCGCGTGATCCACAGTCGGCGGAAATCGCCTTTGCGCTCTCGCCTGTGGGCAAAGGAGTATGAAAGCGCATGGATCATCGATTCGTGGGCCCGCTTGTACAGTCGGTGCCTCACGCCCACGTGGCCCCGGGTCATAGCCAGGACACTGGCGTGACTTCGTTGCTTGGTAACACCCCTCTTGATTCTAGCCACGGTAACTCCTTGTTAAGACACGCTGATAAGACGGACCGCCGACAGCATTGCGAATCTCAGCGTTCCGTCCAGGCAACTTTACTTGGCATATGGAATGAGCGCGCGCAGGCGGGGAGCGTCGGCCTTGCTTACGCTCACCGTGTCATCGTACATGCGGCGGCTGCGCTTTGCCTTGTTCCTGCGCAAATGGCTGCTGGGCCCCTTCATGCGAAGCGCCTTCCCTCCAGCAGAGTAGCGGAAGCGTGCTTTCGCTCCCTTATGCGTCTTGAGCTTTGGCATATCGTATTCCTTGAAGCTTCACTGACTTTCGACTAGTGTTGTATTGTCCTGAGGCTCTTGGCCATCACTTGACGGCGGAGCCTCTTGAGCTTTGGAACCGCTATCCTTCCGAGCTACAGGAGCAGCAACAGGAATAAGAATGACGGTCAACGCTCGCCCTTCCATGGCGGGAGCCTTCTCCAGCTTTGCCTCTGCGGCCAGCCCCTCCGAGACTTTTCTGAGGAGCCCTATGCCCAGTTCCGGATGGGTGATAGACCTTCCACGGAACACCACGGTGACTTTCACCTTGGCGCCACTGGTAAGGAGCTTCCGAATGGTCTTAGACTTGGCATCCAGATCGTGTGAACCGATGCCAGGACGTAGGCGGACTTCTCGGAGCCCTACGGACTTCTGGGACTTCTTGGACTCTCGCTCTTTCTTGGTCTGGGTGTACTTGAACTTGCCATAGTCCAACAGCCGACACACGGGTGGTTCCGCAGCTGACGCCACTTCAACCAGGTCCGTATCCCGTTCCCGGGCCATTACTAGTGCCTCTTGAAGAGTCATGACACCCAACTGGGTGCCGTCTTCGGCGATGACACGCACCGTAGACGCCCGGATTCGGTTGTTGATTCGGTACTCTCTAGCTATGCTCGATCACCCGCTTCCTCATTCAAGTGTGGCAAAACTACCTTTGCCACTATACCATAGGTCTTTCAAACCAGTAAAGGGCGAATAGGCGCTCACCGCTATTACGATGACAGAGAGAGCCCTTTTGCCTTCACCCGGCCCGCCGTACGCCCAGCTTCACAGCGACGCCATCCACTTTTTGCTCCTCGGCGTAAGCGTCTGCCGGCGGCTCGCCATGAACCAGCTCCAGAGATAGCGTCTCCTGCTGGATATAGCCTGCATGCTGCCGTATTACTCTGGCAATACGTTCGTCTCCCGTGCAAGACGTGACGATACGGTCCGCGATTTCAAACCCCGCGGAGCGGCGCATGTTCTGGATGAGGTGCACCAGGTCTCGCGCCATGCCTTCGTCGGCCAGTTCCGGAGTGATCTGAGTGTCAAGTGCAACGAGGTATCCCCCCTCTTGCGCTGTTATGTATCCTTGCACTTCCTTTACGACCACCTCGATTTCGTCACGGCTTATTTGTTCACCAGCTACAGAAACCGGCTGTCCAGCGAGAGCGTTTACGTATGCATCAATGGCAAGATTGGGATCCTCTAATTGGCGCGCTATCTCTGGGACTTTGCCCCTAAGTCGGGGGCCCAAAAGTGTGTACTTTGGTCTAAGGGACAAGAACTTAGAAGCGCCAGAAGCTGATAGCCTAGTAATGCTCTTGACATTTAGCTCATCGAGAACATGCTGGCCTAGTGTGCGTACAAGATACTCTTCCTCAGCCTCCGCGCCCGTGAAAACAAGAACACTTGGGAGCGGTTGCCTCACCCGGATGCCAGCCTTGCTGCGGGCCGCCCGGCCCAGGCTGGAAACCCGCATTGCTAGACGCATGGCCTCGGACATCTCTTTGTCTATGAGCGATTTATCGGCCACGGGCCAGTCCGTCAGGTGGACGCTTTCCGGTGCACCAGCATCCACGGAGCGCACAAGGTTTCCGTACAGTTCTTCCGCCAGGAAGGGCGTGAAGGGCGACAGCAGCTTTGCCAGAGTCGTGAGGCACGTGTACAGCGTGGAGTAAGCAGACAGCTTGTCTTGGTCGTTCTCGCTCTTCCAGAACCTGCGGCGGCTGCGGCGGACATACCAGTCGGAGAGCCTGTCCACAAACTCCTCCACGCGGCGCCCGGCGTCCGCGGAGTCGTACTCCTCCAAGTGGCCGGTGACGTCCAACACCAACTGCTCCAGCTCTGAGCGTATCCAGCGGTCCATCTCTGAAGTGGGCTCTGGCACAGGTGCTGCTGAAGTGGGATTGAAGCCATCTATGTTGGCGTAAGTGACGAAGAAGTTGTAGACGTTCCAGAGTGGAATAATGAACCGTCGCCGGGTCTCATCCGCGGTGCCATAGCCGAAGTTCAGGTTGGCGGCTGGATTGGCGCAGGTGTACATCCACCGCATGGTGTCCACGCCAATCTTTTCCGCCGCATCATCGAACCAGATAGCGTTCCCCTTGCTCTTGTGCATCTCCTCGCCCTTCTCGTCTCGCATGGAGGCGTAGCTGAAGACGCACTTGAACGGCTCGTGGTTCTCCAGAGCCGCAGCCATAGTGAGCAGCGAGTAGAACCAGTTACGGAACTGGCCTGGGAAGCTCTCCGATATCCAGTCTGCGGGGAACCATTCCTCCCAATACTTGCGGTCATGGCGATAGCTAAGCGTGGAGAACGGGACAATGCCTGCGTCCAGCCACGGGTTTCCCACGTCCGTGATGCGGGAAACTTTGGCGCCGCATTTGGAGCAAACGATCTTTACCGAGTCAATCCAAGGCCGGTGTGGCGAGTGGCCCTCGAAATCGCCCCAGCCTTCCACGGCGCGCTGCTTCATCTCCGTTTCGCTGCCTATGACGTCAAACGTGCCGCAAGCGGAACACTTGAAGATAGGCAGCGCCAACCCCCAGTAGCGCTTCTTGGAAATCATCCAGTCGTCCATGTGCTCCAGCCAGTCCAGCTCCCGCTTCATACCGAAGTCGGGGATCCAGCGAATCTTCCTGGTCACATCCATGATCAGATAGCGTAGCTGCTTCATGGAGATGAACCATTCGCTCACCAGGCGGAAGACCAGTTCGGTGTCGCAGCGCCAGCAAACCGGGTAGCGGTGGGCGTACCGTTCGACGTGATAGAGCAGCCCCTTATGCTGGAGGTCGTCGAAGACGGGCTGGACCACCGCGGAGACGTTCTTGCCCGACAGCCAGTCGAACCCCTGAATGAAATTGCCAGACTCGTCCAGCGGTGCGATGACGGCCAGGCCATGTTCCTTACCCAGAGCGAAGTCTTCCTTGCCTGCTCCGGGCGCAATGTGAACGATGCCTGTGCCTTCCACCTCGCTGACCTCCTCCCACGGGACGACGCGGTGCTCCACGCCTTGCTGCGCAGGGAGTTCGTCGTATGGGCCACGGTATCGCCAGCCGACCATCTCCTCGCCGGCAAGCTCCCGTACCACCTCGTGCGCTCCGCGCAACACGGAGAGGCGGCCTTTGGCCAGGTATAGGGTCTCGTCACCCTGCTGAACCTGGACATAGGTAAGCTTGGGGTGCACCGCCGCAGCTACGTTGGAACTGAGCGTCCAGGGCGTGGTTGTCCACACCAGCAGGGATTCGTTGGTGCGGCCCTCCAGCGGGAAGCGGAGGTACGGTGATGAGTGCGTAAGCTCCTTGTAGCCTTCTGTCACAATCTCGTGCTCAGACAGGCCGGTGCCGCAGCGCGGGCACCAAGGCATTACGTCTGTGCCTTCATAAATCCAACCGCGCTCGTGGCAGACTTTGAGGAAGTGCCAGATGGTGTAGTTGTTCTCGTCGGACATGGTGTGGTAGGAGTTGTCCCAGTCCATCCAGTAGCCTAGGCGGATGGACTGCTCCGTCTGAACCTCGGAGAACTTGCGTACGCGCGCCTTGCACATCTCCACGAAGCGGTCAATGCCGTACGCTTCAATGTCGCGCTTCGACTTGAAGCCCAGCTCCTTCTCCACCTCTACCTCGATCCACAGACCCTGGCCGTCGAACCCGTTCTGGTAGCGCTGCTTGTACCCTTGCATGGTCTTGAAACGCTGGAAGATGTCCTTGTACGTGCGGCCCCACGCATGGTGAACCCCCATGGGGTTGTTGGCGGTTATAGGGCCGTCTATGAACGACCAGCGCTTGGAGGAGCGATCGTTCTTGTGGATATACTTCTGCATCATCCCCGTCTGGCGCCACCAGGCCAGGATGTCCCGCTCTCTGGCTGGGAAGTCTACTTTGGTGTTTACAGGTTTGAAGATGGTCATATCTGGTCCTTAGCTACCTGCGTTACAATTAACAAAAAACCCGTCCCTCAAAGGGACGGGACTCTTTCCCGCGGTACCACCCTTCTTTCCCGGCAAACCGGGACACTCATATCGAGGCGCTACCACGCCCCTGTCCCTGCTAACGGAGGACAACTCCGGCCAGGTCTACTAGGCCCATCGTGCTCGGCAACCGCTCATCCTGAGCCTGTCGAAGGAAATGAGCGATCCTCGTGGGGCTATTCGGCTGGCGGCTCGGGAGGGATATTCCGCAGGCTTTGCGGCGTCCGCTTCCACCGTACCGGACTCGCTGTGCCGCGTTATGCCGCGTACTCGTCTCCGTCTTTGCCTTTGAACGCATAAGGTAGCATAGTGGGCGAAAGCTGGTCAAGGGAGCGTGTTGCATATTTCCCTAGGGTGGTAGTACATGGCGACTAGCTTCCGAGTAGAATACCCATCACTACCACCTTATGAGGGGGAAGCCATGCCATCCGGAAGATGCCCTTACTGCAAACGTCACACGATATTTAATACTGTCGCACAGGTACAACCTTTGGCAGATCATGCTATTAAACAGGGGCTTAAAAGGGGGCTACTGACTTTTGATAGATGTGGCCACGCTGATTGTCAGGCGGTTGTCTATCGAGAACTTCAGCCTAGCAACTCCGAAATCCAATGGGATATGTACCCACCTCTTGACCTAGAGGTTGAGGAGGAATTGCCCGAAAAAGTGAAGCGTTCATACAAAGAGGCATTAGATACATTTGCGAACGGGATTTGGAATGCTGCTGCACAAGCGGTAGGCAGAGCGTTGACGGATGCGATGATGGAGTTGAAGCCTAGTGATACGAAGCCTGAGAATTGGGCCGAACATGGACTGAAGAAGCAAATTGACATTCTTGTCCAGCAAAAAATACTTCCTCCGGTGATTGGTGAGTGGGCACAAGAGGTAAGGGCGGTACGTGTTCTAAGCGAACATGGAGATGCTGGCAAAGATTGGTGGGCAACACAACAAGAAGCTACTGAAGCATTGGAGTTTACCAAATGGGTGTTTCGGTATGTGTTTGTGCTTCCTGCGCAAATCAGGATACGGCGAGAGCGCCTAAAGCAGCCTGCATCGCAATGAGAGCCAGATAGCAATGCACCGTAACCTTACGCAGCCCCCGTACCGTGATGTGATTGAGCGACCTTTGCCCTTTCAGACGGGAAAACGCTCGCTCGACGGCTGTCCTCTGCCCAAACAGGGCCTTCCATGTCTCGGCATTCTCCCATACGCCGAACCGTTCGATCAACTTCTTGTGACTCTTGTTCACCTGAATGACTGGCTCTGCCCGATATTGGCGGCGTATCAGAGCAAACAGGTCTTTGCTAGAGTAACCAGCGTCGGCCATGACAAAGCGTGGGTGAAAGCGGGAAGCGGCTTTTCTGGACTCCTTCAACACATTGGAGGCCCTAGTTACATCGCTTACGTTGCCAGCGCTCACATGCGCCCCAATGGGCAATTCTGTTTCGCAGTCCACCAGCAAGTGCAACTTCCAGCCATAGGTGCTCTCTTTGATGCCTTGCGTACCAGTCTTAACAGACCATCCCGCTTGTGGGTCTGCCTTGGGATTCTTGCCCCCGTTGCTCCAAGCCTTCAACGTCGTGCTGTCCAGAGCTACCCTCTGCCCGAACCCGGGGGTATCAGAGTAGCGGCTTCGTACCAGTCGGCGAGACACATCCTTGACCTTCGAAGCCATGTGATACTGAGCAAGCCGAGCAAAGAAGCGGCTGAAGGTGGACTTGTGGGGGATTCCATTGGGCCATGGGATGCCGCAAGCCTGAGCAATCCAAGGATTGTTGGCCAGGGTGCGAATCAGGGCATCGGTAGAGGGAAGGCCAAGGTAGTACTTCGCAATGAAGCAGCGCCAGAGCGTGTAGGCAGGGTGTCCTTTAGGGCCTCTGCGGGTGGGGCCTGTAAGGGCCTGAAGAAGGGGCGCGTCGTCAAGATTGGCAAAGAGCCGTTGAAGCTCTTGGACGATGGGCGGCGCTTGTACCGTTGCGCCAGAGGCGGTAAACTTAGTAGAAACCACGGGATGCTTACCCCATCCTGTTGGTCAGGGGCCGTGGGTGTTGACGCACCTGCGGCTCCGTCTTTTTGTGATACGGTAAGTCTACTACGAAATCGCATATCTATCAATAGCTACGCCCGTATTATTGCTACCAATTACAAATCAGTTCAGACGAAAACACGACATACTGTTAAGGTGGTGGGTGGCGAAAACTGTGTATCACATGCTATTCGTTACGTTATACGCCTAGCACCGTTTACCGATGCGCTTGGGTGGAGACCGCCTGTGGCTACCAACCTTTACGGTCTTAGGCCCTGGTTTGCCTTTCCGTTCAGGACGGCAAATTACTCTAGCCATCGCTTCCTCCTTTCCTCGCCACCCACCACCACGACAATCATGAGGTTGACGGCGGTGACCGTCCGCCTATATAGTGCAAATGCCCCAAGGAACACCTCCTTGCGGTGCTCTCCCGTCGGGGGTAGGTCGGCAAAACTGGCCCCCGACGGGACTTTCATTGGCTCACGGGCAAACAAAAAGCCCGCTATTTTGGAGCGGGCTTACCTTGACAAAAGCTTCTCTAAGAGTTACGCTTATGATGTTCAATCAAGGCGGATAACCCGTTCCTTTCGAAGACCTCGCCCGGCCAGGCGAGGTCTTCCTTTGTTCTATTGGACTTATTGTGTGGGACGTGCTCTCGGTTTGTCAAGGATTTTCCACAACACGTTGGGGCGCTTGGGTTATTTCCCACCATCAATAGACGAATTTCTGAAATTAAAGTTACATTTGCAGTTAAACAAATGGCTATAACTAAGACTGAACGTATGAATAAGAAACGGCAGTGAAATATGCAACACGCTCAAGGGCGTTCCATTGCCACAACCTACCGCATGCGCTACAGTGTTGCCCAATCCACGTCTTTGGAGTCATCGATGCCCGCAGATACCCGCACCCTGGAATCCGACCTTCGCCGCCGCGTCTCCGGCGAGGTGCGCTTCGACCCATACGCCCGCGCTATGTACAGCACCGATGCCTCCATCTACCGTATCGAGCCTGTGGGCGTTGTCACGCCCCGCGACGCCGATGACGTGGCCGCCGTGATAGCCACCTGCGCCGAAGCCGGCGTGGCGGTGCTCTCTCGCGGCGGAGGCACCAGCCTGGCGGGCCAGACGGTAAACCACGCCGTGGTAATGGACTTCACCAAGTACATGCGCGGCGTCTTGGAGGTGAACCAGGAGGAACGCTGGGCGCGCGTCCAGCCGGGCATTCCTCTGGCGGAGCTTAATGCCCATCTCAGGCCACACGGCCTCCACTTCACCCCCGACCCTACCACCGCCAGCCGCGCCACTGTAGGCGGGGCCATCGGAAACAACTCCTGCGGCGCTCACTCGGTGGTGTATGGCAAGACCTCCGACCACGTGAAGGAACTGAGCGTCGTCCTCTCCGACGGGCGTTCCACGCTGTTCCAACCCCTGGACAGCGCCACCCTGAAAGCCAGGCAGGCCCAGAGCGACCTGGAGGGACGCATCTACAACGGCGTACCACGCATCGCGGCGGAGCAAAGGCAGGAGATAGAGCGTCGCTACCCCAAGATCATGCGGCGCGTCTCCGGCTACAACCTGGACTCGGTCCTGGCCGACGGCCCTCTGAATCTGGCCAAGCTGGTTGTAGGCTCCGAGGGCACCCTGGTGGCGGTGACTGAAGCCAAGGTGAACCTGGAGCCGTTGCCCAGGATGCGCGGCCTCGCAATCCTGCACTTCCACGACCTCTTCGAGGCTATGGAGGCTACGGTAGCCGTCCTTGAGCACAAGCCGTCTGCGGTGGAGCTGGTGGATAGCACAATCATCCGGCGCAGCCGCGAGTCCCTGGGCTTCGCAAGGCGGACCACGTTTGTGGAGGGCGATCCACAGGCGCTTCTGCTGGTGGAGTTCTTCGGCGAGTCCCAGCCGGAGCTTCGGGCCAAGCTGGACGCCATGAAGCAGGACATGGAGCGCCGTGGCCTGGGCTACGCCTGCGTGCTAGCCATGACGCCGGAGGAGCAGGCCAACGCTTGGGCTGTGCGAGAGGCTGGCCTGGGGCTGCTCATGAGCGTCAAGGGGGACGTCAAACCTCTACCCTTCGTGGAAGACACCGCTGTGGCTCCGGAGAAGCTGCCCGAGTACGTCCGTCGCTTTGACCAGGTCGTTCGCAGCCACGGCACCCAGGCTGCTTACTACGGCCACGCCAGCGTCGGCTGCCTGCACATACGCCCCATGATCAACCTCAAGCTGCAAGACGGCCTAGACAATCTGGTGGCCATCGCTACCGACATCAGCGACCTGGTGCTGGAGTTCGGCGGGTCCCTGAGCGGCGAGCATGGCGACGGCATCGTTCGCGGCGTCTTTACGGAGAAGATGTTCGGCACGCCACTCTACAACGCCTTCAGGGAACTGAAGCGTACCTTCGACCCCCAGGGCATCATGAATCCAGGCAAGATAGTGGATTGCCCTCCCATGACGGAGAACCTGCGCTTGGGCCCCAGCTACAAGGCTATGGAGCCGCCTACCCTCCTGGACTTCTCCGCCGACGGCGGATTCGCCCGCGCCGTGGAGATGTGCAACAGCGTTGGGCAATGCCGCAAGACCCTGGGCGGCACCATGTGTCCGTCCTACATGGCCACTCACGACGAGGAGCATTCCACCAGGGGGCGGGCCAACGCCTTGCGCTCGGTGCTGTCCGGGGCATTGCCAGCGTCGGAGTTCACCAGCCGTCGACTGTACGACGTCTTGGACCTGTGCCTGGAGTGCAAAGGATGCAAGTGCGAATGCCCTTCCAACGTGGACATGGCCAAGCTGAAGTACGAGTTCCTTTCCGGCTACTACCAGCGCCATCCCATGCCTTTGCGCACCCGCATCTTCGCCAACATCAATACCATCAGCCGTGTGGCATGCCGATTTGCGCCTCTCTCAAACCTGGTGGTCCGGAACCCGCTGTCCGGCCTCCTTGCCCACAAGTTCCTGGGCATACACCACAAGAGAAGCCTACCGCCCTTCGCAGGCACTCCTCTTCCAGAAGCTTTCAAGCGGAGTCATGCCCTCATGACTTCAGAAGGAAGCACGCCTAGAAGCAGGAAGGCTACAGCGCCGTACCCGTCCATTCCGGCGGAGAGGCTGGATCCGCAGCGTACCGTGGTGCTCTTCAACGACACCTTTATGAATTACAACGAGACTCATGTAGGGCATTCCGCCATAGAACTGTTGGAGGCGGCAGGCTTCATGGTTTTGCTGGCAAATCCCCGCTGCTGCGGCAGGCCCATGATCTCCAACGGCATGCTGGATAAGGCCAAGGAGAACGCGCGATATAACGTGGACATGCTTGCGCCGTACGCCCAGGCCGGCGTGCCCATCATCGGATGCGAGCCTAGCTGCCTGCTAACCCTTCGCGACGAGTACCCAGACCTTCTGCGCAGCCCGGAGGCCAAGACAGTGGCTGAGCACTCTTTCCTGCTGGAGGAGTTCCTGGTGAAGCTCCACCGCGAAGGCCGGTTGGACCTCCATTTCAAAGAAACGCAAGGCAAGGTGCTCTTCCACGGCCACTGCCATCAGAAGGCCCTGGTGGGCACCTCTGCTTCGATGGCGGCGCTGCGCCTCATACCAGGTCTACAGGTGGAGGAGGTCGATGCCGGCTGCTGCGGCATGGCCGGGGCCTTTGGCTACGAGAAGGAACACTACGACGTCTCCATGACTATAGGTGAACAACGATTGTTCCCTGCGGTGCGCTCCGCCACCGATGCGCGCATAGCCATCACAGGCGTCTCCTGCCGCCAACAGGTGTACGACGGCACGGGCCGCCGCGCAGAGCACGTGGCGGAGATACTGAGGGAAGCGCTGGTGATGGAGTAGGAGCGTGAGGCTTTGCGTCTGCCTGCTCCATCACTCATAGACAAACGAGGAATCTCATGACTAGACGTAGTATTCCACCCATATACCCAGGAGAAATCCTGGTTGAGGAGTTTCTCAAGCCGTTGGCAGTCAGCCAGTACCGCCTGGCGAAGGACATCAACGTAGACCCCCGGCGCATCAACGAAATCGTGCTGGGGAAACGAGCCATAACAGCAGATACGGCACTACGCTTGTCCCGGTACTTTGGGACAACGGAGCGGTTTTGGATGAACCTGCAGGCGCGTTACGATCTGGAGGTCCAGCGGGAGCAACTGGGTGATCGGCTCGATAGCGAAGTACGTGTGCTTGCCAGAGCGCCATGACCTACGCCGCCGCCCGGAGCACGGGGCGGAGATACTGCGGGCAGCACTGGTGGTACAATAAAGGACATCTAGGCGCTACTGGATGAGCTGAACCGGGAGCTGGTGGCATGAGCGGGCTTTATTGTGCGTATTGCGGCGAGCCAGTGTCGAAGGTCGATAGAGAGCACGTTGTGCCTCGATGCCTATACCCGGCCTCCAAGAGGAATTCAAGGGTTCAGCGGTTGATAGTTCCCGCTTGCAGACCGTGTAACGCTGGCTGGGCGGATGACGAAGCGCATTTTCGCAACATGATGGTGCTCGCAGGCGCTCCCAATCCTCCCGTGCGAGAGCTTTGGGAAACCAAGATCCGGCGGAGCTTCGAGGAGGTTGATGGGCAACGGCGGTTGTTGGACTTGTCTACCCAGATGAAACCCGTAGAAATGGCCGAGGGAACCAGACACAAGGTTTACCCTGCAAAAGACGACAGGGTCATGCACATCATTCGGAAGATCGTGCGGGGACTCTGTCATCATCACGGCGTCATGTCCCTCGTCCAGGACCGCCAGGTGTGGGCGGATGTCCTGAAGTACGTGATCCTTCCTGAGTTCCTGGACGAGATGGCTCACCACCACTTGGAGAAGGATGTCTTTGAGTATCGGCACGCGGTTCTCAACGAACCCGAGATCCATTCGGTTTGGCTGCTGACTTTTTACGAGCGCTGCACATTTATCGCCATAGTCGCTCCTCGGGCAGACTCCCTCAGCATGACTGCTTAAAACATCCTTTGCCAGAGCCTGCCCTGAACGCACGCCGGCACCCCACAGCCTATTATGTCCTCTGTGACAACCCCTTCCGTCGGACGCAACAAATAAAAAGCGTACGTGCGTGGGATTTGTTTTTGCCGAAAATCGAGCCAAATTCCAATGCTCGGCCTGGCTGCTCAACGCATCAAACAAATGCAACAACGCCTGCAATGGCATTCGTCGTTGCGAGCCCCGATGAAATCGGGGCGTGGCAATCTGGTGGGGTGGCTGCGCTAGAAACCGTGGACTTAAGTCCGCGGTTTATTACGCCCGCTCTCTGCCATCTTCCCCTATCCCTTACCCTCCCTTGGGCCTATCATACCCTCATGTACACCGTCGCCATCATTGCCCGCATGCCAGTTTGCCCGCATGCCAGTTTGCCCGTATGTCCGTATGCCCGGCTACCCCATCAGCCTTCACGACTTTCGGATTCGTTTCCTCAGAAAAATAAAACGAATCCAAAGCTGAGGTCAAGCTAAACAGTGGGGCAAAACAAATGCCGCGGGCCGTGTCACTTCCAGAGGGGCGCGTACCGCAGAGGCCCTCGCACAAACAGCCACAACGCCGGCGCCAGCCTGACCAGACGGCGGAACATGCCACCGGGGTAGTCTATGTCGCCGTACCGGTTGATGAGCTTCATCAGACCCTTCTGGCCAAAGATGCTCAGAAGGCGGTCGAAGTCCTGGTCCTCCAGGGACGTATACACCCGGCGCAGGTCCTGGCCTCGTCTGTACTCCTGGCCAAAGACCTTGTCCCAGGCCCTGGGGTACTGGCGAAGGGCCTTCTCGGAGAGGTCTCCGCGTTCCAGGGCCGTCCTGGCCACCTCCGCGGCCATCTTGGCGCTGACGATGCTGGGATATATGCCTCCGCCGGAGGTGGGCTTCACTTGGCCTGCGGCATCGCCCACCAGCATCACGTTGTCCTGCACAATCTTGCGGCGAGACCAGAGAGGGATGGTGCCTCCCGACCAGCGGGTGGGCTGGAACCCCTTCAGTTGCCGTGCGTGGACCTGGAACGCCCTATGCAGGCACTCCATCGGCCTTACGCCGTTGTTGGTGCCCACGCCCAGGCGTACTCGCCCGTCCCCCAGCGGGATTGTCCACGCGAACCATCCAGGCGCTATGGTCTTTCCTACGAACACCTGGACGTGCGACGGGTCGGCGCTAGGCAGGACGCCTTCCGCGCCCAGGCCGCGTATCAGGTCGATGTGGCCGGCGTCCATGCCCATGGCCCGCGCCACGCGTGAATGAGCGCCGTCGGCCCCGACCAGCATGCGCGTCCGCACCGTGGTGGAGGCGCCCCGATGCTCTAGTCGGACAGCGATATGCCCAGGCTCCCTTTCAGCAGCTACCATCCTGGTCGCCATGGTCAGCTCGGCCCCGCGCTCTTGGGCCTTCTGAGCCAGGGCCACATCCAGGCCTATACGGTCGATGACCAGGGCGCGGGGCTCACCGTTACCCAGGGTGAGCTGCTTGCCCGACGGAGCGTAGATGTGTGCTCCCACGATCCTGTTGAGCACCAGCTCTTGTCCTACGCCGGCCTCCTCCAGGGTGCGGGGCGTCACCAGGCCGGAGCAGTGCGTGGGCACGCCGATACGGGCGTGCTCCTCCAGCAGCAGCACTCGGAAACCGCCACTCGCCATCTCGGCGGCGGCGGTGCTGCCGGCGGGGCCTGCGCCCACTACTACGGCGTCATACAGAGCGTTTGTTGATGACATAGAGAAACCTGTGATGCGGTATCGTGCCAAGAAGTGTAACATAGCTCCCGCAGCGCAACCAATCGGACTGCTTGCTGTGCTTCTTTTGGTATTCTTTGTCTGGGAAAGAGTGGCATAAGTTGCATGTTGTGGAGGAGCTATGACCGAGGCACTGTACCACCAGGATAGCTACTTGAAAGAGTTCCAGGCCGTAGTGACGGAGGTGGTGGGTAACGGGGTTGTCCTAGACAGGAGCGCCTTCTACCCAGGCGGAGGCGGCCAGCCCAGCGACATGGGCTTGTTACTCGCTGGAAGCACGGAGTACACGGTGGCCAAATTGGCGCGGAAAGAGGGCAAGATTGTCCACGAGTTGGACAAGACGCCTCCTGTCGTCGGCACCCCGGTGACGGGTGTCATAGACTGGGACCGGCGCCACAAGCTCATGCGCACCCATACGGCCCTACACGTCCTCTGCGGCGTGGTCTGGCGCGACTATGGAGCGCTGGTCACCGGCGGCGACATGCAGCCGCTACAGGCCCGCATGGACTTCGAGTTGGAGAGTATGAGCACCGACTTTGCTCATGAGGTGGAGGAGAAAGCAAACCAAGAAGTGGCGGCGTCCAGGCAGATCGTAGTGTCGGTGCTGCCCAGGGATGAGGCCATGCGCATCCCGGACTTGATACGCACCAAGATCAATCTGCTACCGCCTGGCATAAGCGAGGTGCGGGTGGTGGACATCCGAGGCCTGGATATGCAGGCGGACGGCGGCACGCATGTGTCCAACACGCGGGAGGTGGGGCACATCCGGGTGGTGGGCCACGAGAGCAAGGGCCGTATCAACAAGCGATTGCGGATTCAGGTGGAGGAGTGATGTCAACGATGCAACACCGTATCCGGAGTGCCGCTCTGATAGTCAACGGCAACTCAATACTGCTGGTGCGGCACCGACACCCTCGCACGGGGTTCGAGTGGTGGGTGCCGCCTGGAGGAGGAGTCGAAGGCAGCGAGTCCATTTTCGACTGCGCTCGGAGGGAGGTCTTTGAAGAGTCCGGGATATCGGTTGAGCTTGGCGACATCGTATACATTCGGGAGTTTATCGAGCTTGAGGTTCCTGTGCATCACGCGGAGTTCTTTATCTGGGCGAAGTCCTACCAGGGCAATGTTTCCATAGAGAATCTAGTGGAAGGCGACGTGGATGCCCATGTGATACAGGAAGCCCGCTTCGTACCCAGGGCGGCAATGGACGGCCTTACGGTTTATCCAGAAATTCTGAGAGATGGGTTCTGGGATGATCTCAGAGCCGGTTTCCACATGCCGAGATACCTTGGCGTCCAGCGGCAGAGCCCCGATGCATTCACCCCTAAATAGTTTGTCGGGACGCGCCAGTCCGCGCTACCTGGATGTCGGCCTTACCGTTGGCGTGGTCGCCGTATCCTTCGCCGCCATTTTCATACGCCTAGCCGATGCGCCGCCGTTGGTGATAGCCGCCTACCGGATGTCCATCGGCGCAGGTGTCATGGTGGTGCTGGCGGCTGCCGCGATGTGGCGCCGCAAGAGCGGCTTGGGGCTGAGCCGTAAAGACCTGCCGTTGCTGGGATTCTCTTCTCTATGCCTGGCGGTCCACTTCTGGTCGTGGATAGCCTCCCTGGAGTACACATCGGTGGCCAGCTCCGTGGTTCTGGTGACCACCAACCCGTTCATAGTCGCCGTAGCGTCGCGCGTGCTCTGGGGCGAACCTATCTACAAACGGACTCTGGCAGGCATAGCAATTGGAGTTGCAGGAGGCGTGGTCATAGCCCTTGGCGACGCCAGCGGCCACGGCAAGCTGCAGGGCGACCTGCTGGCGTTCATGGGCGCGCTCTCCGCGGCGGCCTACATGCTGGCAGGCAGGAGGCTGCGGACCCGGGCCAACATGCCCACGCTCACCTACACCAGCGTGGTGTACACAGGCGCGGCGCTGTTGCTGGTGGCGGTTGCTATAGCGGCCGAGCAGCCGTTCACGGGGTATACGCCGGGCACCTACGCAATGCTGCTGCTGGTGGCGCTGGTGCCGCAGGTGATAGGACACTCACTGCTGAACTGGTCCCTGGCGCACGTCACGGCCACGGTGGTGACCATCTCGGTGATGGCGGAACCCATCATTGCCACCGCTGCCGCCGTGCCCATTCTCAGGGAGTTGCCGCCAGTAACCAGCGTAGCAGGCGGCGCGCTGGTCCTGGCGGGGATCTACGTTTCCTTGGGCCGCAGGAAAGCTGCGTAGCTCTGCCGATTTACTCCAGTTGCAGCAGCGGCTCTCCCACTGATACGTTCTGTCCAGACCGGATGAAGACAGCCCGCACCACACCATTCTGAGAGATCCGGACACTCTGCTCCATCTTCATGGTCTCCAGGATACATATCTCGGTGCCGGAACTAACCGAGTCCCACACCTTCACTGACACGGCCACTATCTTCCCTGGCATGGGGGAGCGGATGATCTTCTGGTCCTCCTGGGTGATGGCCGATAGGCCGATAGGCCCAGCCGGTGCAGACTTGGGTTTGGGAGCTGCCTGTGGGCCGGATTGACCGGAAGCTATGGAGTCGCGGTCCACCTCCACTTCGATGGACTCGCCGTCCACCTTTACCTGGAATGGGTACCGCTCCGGGTCTTCCACCTCGACGGTGTACCACTTGCCGCGGACTCTGACCCTTATTTGGCGTTTCACCAGTGTCCTCCACCCGGCCGCGAGGTCATCTGGGAAATGCGGCCATAGGTCTTCCAGGGGCTGGTGCGTTGTGGCTCAGGAGCGCCGCCGAGCAGGGCCGCCAGGGCCACGGTGACCGCCGCCACGGTATCCCTCTCGTCTTGTTGGGCGGCGCCGCTCTGTTGCTCCTCCAGGAACTTGGCCAGGAACTGGGTTGTGTGTTTGGCTTTCCTGAACTCCTCGCTCTCCAGCACCTGAACGATCAGCGGGATGTTATTGGTGACCCCCTCGATCTTCATGGCCTGCAGGGTTTCGACCAGCGTGGAGATCGCCTTCTTGCGGGACTTCCCCCAGGCGATGACCTTGCCCATCATGGCCTCGTAGTAGGGATTGATCTCATACCCTGGAAAGAGGGCGGTGTCTATGCGGACGTTGGGGTCTTCAGGGAACTGCAAGACGTCTATCTTGCCGTAGGCCGGCATGAGGGTCGCAGGGTCTTCCGGGTAGAGGCGCATCTCTATGGCGTGCCCACGGCTCTCGATGTTCTTCTGCTCGATGGATAAAGGCTCCCCAGCAGCGATGCGGATCTGGTGCTCCACCAGGTCAAGGCCTGTAACCATCTCGGTGACGGGATGCTCAACCTGCAGGCGTGTGTTCATCTCCATGAAGTAGAAATCGCCACTCTTGTCCAGGAGGAACTCCACAGTCCCTGCGTTGGTGTACTTGATGTGTTTCACCAGGGCCAGGGCAGCGTCGTACATCTCCTGGCGCTGCTTCTTATTTATCTTGGCGCATGGTGTTTCTTCGATGAGCTTCTGGTTCCGCCGCTGGATGGAGCAGTCGCGCTCGAAGAGGTGCACGGCGTTGCCGTGCTGGTCGGCCAGGATCTGGACTTCCACGTGAGAGGGTCCCTCCAGGTACTTCTCCAGGTAGACTTGAGGGTTACCGAAGGCGCTCTGGGCCAGAGAGCGAGCCCGCTCCAGGGCCTCGGGCAGGTCTTCTGCGGTGGGCACCAGGCGGATACCGATTCCGCCACCGCCGCCAGCCGCTTTGACCAGGATGGGAAAGCCGATCTTCAACGCTGCGTCCAGGGCATCCTGGTCGCTGATCTCAGCCTCAGTCCCTGGAAGGAGTGGAAGCCCCGCTTCCTTCGCCAAGCCTCTGGCCAAGACCTTGTCACCCATGCGTACCATAGCGTCGACGGAGGGCCCTATGAAAGTGATGCCAGCCTCCTGGCAAGCCACCACAAACTTCGGGTTCTGGGACAGGAAGCCGTAGCCGGGGTGTATGGCCTGCGCTCCGGTCTTCTTGGCCGCTTCAATCACGGCAGACATGTTCAAGTAGCTCTCGCTGGGCGGAGGCGGGCCCAGGAGGACACTCTCATCGGCCTGCTGGACGTGGAGTGATTTCGCGTCGGCCTCCGAGTACACCGCCACGGTGCTGATTCCCATGGTGCGGCAGGTGCGGATCACCCGGCATGCGATTTCGGCGCGGTTGGCTATGAGTATCTTGTCAAAGGGCTTTTGATCGGTCTTTTTCTTTCTTGGCATTTACTACCATCCTAACGGCTTAGAGTAGCTTCGACGGATCCCTGGGACGAATGGGCCACCGGATGGGCAGCGAGACGGGAGAGGGCGTGCAAGAAGGCGATGGAGCGAGGCTCGCGTTCCAAGACGTATCTCAAGTATGCGCTGATGATTGCGGCCAGCTCGCGGTGCAAGGGTGGGTCAATGCGGAGCAACAGCGCGGATGAGATAGATGATGTGGAGAAAAACCGTAAGACCTTCAGGGCGTTCAGGGATATGTTGAAGGCGTCGGGGTGGCTGGTGCGGCAACTCGGGCAGAGAATCCCTCCTGCTGCGGGGCTGAAGTAGTGCTGGCCGGGCGTCACGGAGGTGCGACACTCCGTGCACTCTTGCAGCTCAGGGAGGAAGCCGGAGCAGCTAAGGAGCTGTATCTCTGTATAGCGGACGACTGTGTCCATATCTGCCTTGGCTTCCAGGGCCCGTAGGCTTTCCAGGAAAAGTGCGTAGATTGTCGGGCTGGGCGACTCCAGTGGACTCAGCATGTCCACAAGCTCGGCCAGATAGACGGCCCTGGATAGCTTCTCCAGGTTGCTTTTCACAGGGATGAACGTTTCCAGGGTGTCGGCGCTGGTGATGGTATCTATGCTCTGTCCCCGGGCCAGCGCCATGGAGGAACGAGTCAAAACATCCACGTGCCCTCCCAGCTTGCTGGTGGTCTTGCGCGCGCCACGAGCGGTGGCTTGCAGCTTGCCCAGAGTAGGGGTGAGCAGCGTCAGAAGCCGGTCTGCCTCTCCCAAAGGATTGGAGCGCAGGACGATGGCTTCGGTGTTGTATATCCGTGGCCTGGGCAATCTAAAACTCCTGCCGTCCCTGGAAAGCCCTGGTCAGGGTCACCTGGTCAGCGTATTCCAGGTCGCCGCCTACGGGCAGCCCCCGCGCCAGGCGCGTCACCCGGCGAACCAAGGAAGATATCAGCCGCTGGATATACATTGCCGTGGCTTCGCTTTCCAGGTTGGGATTAGTGGCCATGTCTAATTCTTTCACTTCGCCATCCTTGAGCCGTGCCAGCAGTTCCCTGACCTTTAGCTCCTCTGCGCCGATGCCGTTGATGGGAGAAATGGCCCCATGGAGCACATGGTACAGCCCTTTATAGCAGCGGGTGCGCTCCAATGCAAGGACGTCCAGAGGTTCTTCCAGGACGCAGACTATGGAGCGGTCGCGCGAGGGGTCGGTGCATATGGGGCAGGGGTCTGTCTCTGTCAGGTTCTGGCACTGAGAGCACAGTATGACCTTTTCCTTGACCGCCAGGATGGCCTCCGCCAGGGCTGTGGCCTCCTCTTGAGGCATACGCACCAGGTGATAGGTGAGGCGCTGGGCGGTCTTGGGCCCAATGCCCGGCAGCTTGTGGAACTCCTCTATGAGGCGGGCCACAGGAGCCGCAGTGGGTAGGAAGTCGTGGTTGGTCATGACGGAACGTTCCATAGAATCAGCTACAAGGCGTCAAGGCATCCCAGGGATCTTCATGCCGCCGGTGATGGCGCTCAGGCGCTTAGCAGCCAGTTCCTCGGCCTTGCTCATGGCCTCGTTCACCGCGGCCAGCACCAGGTCCTCCAGCATACCTACATCCTGAGGGTCCACCGCCGATGGGTCTATCTTGATGGATTGCACTCTTTGTTTCCCTGTGACCACTGCCTTGACCGCGCCGCCACCCGCGGAACCTTCCACCGTCTCTTGCTCCAGGGCCGCCTGTACCTGGGCCAGGCGTTGTTGTAGCTGCTGGGCTTGACGCAGAAGATTTTTATTCATGGTTCTCCTCAGTTTGTTCCAATATCTTACCACCCATGCCTAATGCGGCCTGGACCAGCGGGCTCTGCGAGGTCTTGTCCGACCCTTCCTGGCCGTCGGGCGCGGTGAGCACCAACTCCAGGGAGGTTGGGGTGCTCAAAGCCTTGGCTATCGTTTCTATGAAGTTATGCCGGCTTTCCGGGTTCTCCAACTCCTCTTTCATGCGCTCCATGTGAGAGCGGTGGGTGAACTCCAAATGGAGCACGTTCCCTTCTATGCGGCGCTGGCGGCAGGCGCGCAGCAGCGCGCCCAGGTTGAACCGGCGCGCCTTCTGGCGGCTCAGCGTCTTGATAATGCCATCCCACTCCTGATCCCGGCGGGCTGACGTGCCCGGAGCTGAGGTAGCCTCTGTTCGAGGTTTTTCCTGGGCCGCCGCTGTGGACGGCATTGCAGGGTCTGCATCCAGGGGCGGTGCTTGCGCAACAGGAGGCCGCTTTGGAGCGGAGGCCGCGGCATCGGCGGCAGGAGGGTTAGGGATCGGACGCCGAGCAACGGCGGGCGAAGGCGTCTGAGGAGGCGCCGACACAGGTGCCGGCCTAGCGATTCTGGGAGCGGGGGCCGCCCGGCGGGCGTCCAAAGGAGCAGCGATTGCCTGAACGTCCTCGGCGGCTGCTTCTACAAGCTGAGAAGCTTCTATTATGGCGAGTTCCAGGGGAAGAGCACCAGGTGTCTCATGGCGGAAGTGGACCTGGCCCATGAGCTTCAAGGTCTGTACCAGCCGTTCCATGGGAACGGGGCCAATCAGGACATTCTGCTCCTTGACCACCTCATCCGGCTGGGCCACCAACTCTCTGCTACCCGCCTTGAGCAGGAGAAGCTCTCTCATTTCATCCACCACCTGACGGTGAAGCTGGCGCAGGTCCATGCCTTCGGTGGACAGGGCGTTGAGCATGATCAGGGCCTGGGCAATCCTTCGATGCAGGATGTGGCCCACCAAGGTGCGGACGTTATCCGGGCTGGCAAGCTCCAGGAGAGTACGCACAGGCTCCAGGGCAAGAGGGCTGCCCAGGGCGGTGACCGCTTGCTCCAACATGTTCTCAGCGTCTCGTAGGCTTCCCTCTGCGTTGCGGGCCAGAAGTTGCAGCGCGGCGGTGTCGGCCTCCACACCCTCAGCGGCGCATATCTTTGCCAGCCGCTCAACCGTAGCCGGAAGCGCAATGCGGTGGAAATCGAACCGCTGGCAGCGGGAGACGACGGTGCTGGGGAGTTTGTGGGCCTCGGTGGTGGCCAGAACGAAGATGGCGTGAGCAGGCGGCTCCTCCAGGGTTTTCAGCAGGGCGTCAGCCGCTGCGTCCGTCAGCATGTGGGCCTCGTCCAGGACGTAGACCTTGTATTTGGCCTCGGCGGGGACGTAGCGGACCTTCTCGCGGATTTCCCGGATCTCGTCTATGCCTCGATTGCTGGCGGCGTCGATCTCCACCAGGTCCAGGGCCCGCCCCTCGTTCAAGGCTGTGCACATGTGGCAGGCATCGCACGGCTCGCCGTCCTGTGGGTTCTGGCAGTTGACGGCCTTGGCCAGGATGCGGGCGGTGCTGGTCTTGCCGGTGCCCCTGGGGCCGCAGAACAGGTAGGCGTGGGATATCCGCCCTCTGGCAATAGCCTGCTTCAGGGTGCGGACCACGGGCTCTTGCCCCACCACGTCGGCCCATCTGCGGGGCCGCCAGCGCCGGTAGTAGACCTGGGTGGTCATGGCGCACCTACAGTCGTTTCCAGGACAGCCAGGGCTTCTTTTTCTAGTGCTTGCATTGCCGCTTCTTCCCTGAGATCGCCGTGGTCGTACCCCAGGAGATGCAGGACGCCATGAGTAATGAGCAGCGCCAGCTCCTCCTGGACGGGGTGCCCTTGCGCCGAGGCCTGTCGCTGGCACTGGGGGTAGGAGACGATTACCTCTCCAGCATATCCGTCTTCGTCGGGAGAAACGATAAATGGCTCGCCGCTGGCCGGGGTGGGTGGCGTACCTTCACCTTCGTACTCGCCGGGATAGTCGGAGGAGAAGGACAAAACGTCGGTGGCCTCGTCCAGGCCACGGTAGTCCCGGTTCAGCCTCTTGACCGTCTCGTCGTCCGTGATGACCAAGCTCAGGCTATTGTACAGAGGTGCGCCTTCTTTTTTCCTAAGGCTGGACAGTCCCGTGGCAAGGGCCCGGGCTGCCACGCGGCGCAGCCAAGGCACCGAGAGCTGCCTTCGAAATGCGGGAGGTACCTGAATTTCAATACGCTGTCTTGCCATAGCTATATGCTCTGTAGCAGCATGATAGCATAGGGGCGGAAGGGCGTCTAAGGAAGACCGTGTATAATGCCATCGTGTTGCCGGACGTTGTGATACAGACCCACGCTTTGACCAAGCGGTTTGGCAAGCTGACCGCCGTAGACCGCCTGGACTTCCGCGTGCAGAAGGGTATCACCTACGGCCTTCTGGGGCCCAACGGCTCCGGCAAGACCACGCTTATCCGCCTTCTCCTGGGCATCGTTCCGCCTACTTCCGGTGATGCCGAAGTCCTGGGTAAGCGCGTCCCCAGCCAGGATGTCCGTGCCCAGACAGGCTACATGCCCCAGGCCACAGCCTTGTACGAAGACCTGACCATCAGAGAAAACGTCATGTTCTATGCCAAGTTGATGGGAGGGTCTACGGCGGCGCGGGTAGATGAAGTAATCGAGATGGTGGAACTCACCGACCGGGCCAGAGACTTGATCTCCACGCTGAGCGGCGGCATGAAACGCAGGGCCTCTCTGGCCTGTGCCCTGGTGCATCAGCCCAGGCTGCTCTTTCTGGACGAGCCTACCGTGGGAGTTGACCCTCAGCTAAGGGTGCAGTTCTGGGAACACTTCAGGAAATTGAACGAGCAGGGAGTGACCATCCTGGTCTCCACCCACGTTATGGATGAGGCAGAGCGTTGTCATTGTCTGGGCTTGTTACAAGGCGGCCGCATGCTGGCGGAGGGCAGCGCCGATGAGCTGCGGCAGCGGACGGGCAAGAAAAACCTGGAGGAGGCGTTCCTGTACTACTCCCAGGGCCGTGCGAATAACTCCACGGAGGCTGCCGGATGAGCTTTAGACGGAGCGCCGCCCTGGCTGTGCGCATTGTGCTCCAGTTCCGGAGAGACCGGCGCACCGTTGGGCTGATAGTCGTAGTCCCCATGGTGGTGCTTTCCCTCCTGGCCTACCTTATCAACCTGAACGCCGGCGGGCTGGCGGTGGGAGTGGTGTCGGGGGGAGATGCCGCATCGACCGAGGCTTTCGTGGCAAGGCTCCGCCAGGTAAAGGTGCTGGACATTCAAGAGATGAGCGCGCAGGAGGCCGATAAGCTGCTGCGCGACGGGAAGCTGGAAGCGGTGTTGACGCTCCAGGGAACTCCTCCATTCACCCAGTCCTCTCCCTTTCCCAAGATCAACGTAACCATAGAAGGCTCCCGCTCCAGTACCAAGCTCATGTTGATGCAGGGCCTGAGCCAGGCGATGCAGATACCGGCGGACGTGCAGGTCACCTATCTTCACGCCGGCCCGGAATACGGCTCCATCGACTACTTTGCGCCTACACTGATAGCCCTCTTTTCCTTCGTCTTTGTATACCTGCTGACCGCAGTAGGCTTTCTGAGGGAGCGCACGGTCGGCACCTTTGAGCGCCTGCAGGCGTCGCCTCTCAGGAAGGTGGAAATGGTCCTGGGCTACATGGCGGGCTACGGCCTTTTTGGCTTGCTGCAGTCCACCATAATCCTACTTTTCACTGTGTACGTTATCCGCATCCATTACGCGGGCAACCTGTTCATCGTGTTCGTGATAGTGGCTGTCCTTGCCGTGGGCTTTGTGAACCTGGGCATCTTCCTGTCCACCTACGCCCGCAACGAGCTACAGGCCGTGCAGTTCATGCCGCTGGTGATAGTGCCACAGGCCCTGCTGGGGGGCGTGTTCTGGCCTATTCAGGACTTGCATCCCATCTTCCAGTGGATATCTCACCTGCTACCGCTGACCTATGCCAACTTTGCCCTGCAAGAGGTGATGATCAGGGGTGGCGGAATCCTGGAACCCGGTGTGGCCGCCGACATAGGCGCGCTGGTGCTCTTCGCGGCCATCATGGTGGTGCTGGCGGCGGTGGGTCTGCGGCGGGCCTCGGCGTAGAGTAGTGGCATCTACCTGGTTGGAGACGCCATTATCAGCTAAACGCCATAGTGTTAGGCAGTGCGATAGCAGAACCTAATAAGGTGATGATCAGCGGAGGTCAGTGAGTTGGAAAGTGTTAGCATTGTTCTTTCAACCCTAGCGCTAGCAGTTTCAATGGTAACTGCATGGCTAACCCTGTTTCGTCGCGGCACCCTACATATGACACAGCCAGCCGTAATCTTTTTTGGGCCAAATATCAACGGTGTTTCCCAGATATATCTTCGGACGCTTCTTTATAGCACAGGAAGGCGCGGGCAGCTTGTGGAAAACATGTTCGTTAAGGTTAGGCATGGGGAGTCAGTCCAGAATCTCAATATCCGGGAGTATGGTGAGGTAGGGCGATTAGTACGTGGGAGTGGCCTTTTTGTTCCTCAAGAGGGCGTCGCCTTTGACCATCATTTCCTATTGCCCCCAGGCGCGACGTTTGAGTTTCTGGCTGGCGAATACCAATTGGAAACCTGTGCTTCGTTGGTTGGGAAAACAACATCTTTGGTTTTGAACAAGGTGGCTCTGACAGTGGACTCACAACAAGCTGGCTCAATAAAAGCTGGCCAGGGACTGTTTTTTGAGTGGGGGCCTGATTCAAGAAAGTACCACCCACATGTGGGCAAAAGGCCGGAACCTTCCATGCCGCCACGTCTCGTGTGAGAATTGCTGGTTTCAAATTGTCTTTAGCAACGTCAGAAACAAATCTTATTCCTGTACCTGCTCTTCAGCCCTACGGAGCCATGAATCGTGTAGGCCATCCGCCGCCGAAGGCGGAGGGCACGCCGGTTGGGATATACCCCGCCTTCTTCAGCGTTTGTGCTACCTCTATGGCGTGATTGGCGTCCCGGGTCTCGCCGGTGACCTGCACCAGGGCGTGGCCTATTGGCAAGTCCATGACGTGCCGCTGGTGCTCCACGTCCAGGACGTTGAATCCTGCATGGGCTAGCACCGTCAGCAAGCGGCCTAGTGTGCCGGGCTGGTCCGGCAGGACCACCTCCAGCACCTGGTAGCGCCCCGCCTCGGCTAGGCCGTGTTCCAGTATCCTGGAAACCAGGTTGATGTCCACGTTTCCGCCGCTCAGGACAACCACCGTTGGCCCTTCGGTGGGTTCCACAGAGCGCTCCAGCAACGCTGCCATACCCACAGCCCCCGCGCCCTCTACTAGCAGTTTGGTCCTTTCTAGGAGCAAAACCTGGGCATGGGCGATGGCCTCCTCGCTGACCGTCACTATTCCATCCACGTATTTCCTTATGAGTCGCCAGGGGAGCTTGCCCGGTTGGGACACCGCTATTCCATCGGCCAGGGTGGCTTTGGAGGCCACGTGCAAACGGCGGCCACGGTGGAAGGAGCGCTCGGCGGCGGGCGCTGAGGCCGTCTGCACGCCTATGACCAGGGTTCGCGGGCTGAGCTTTTTCACGGCCATGGCTATCCCTGAGATGAGGCCGCCGCCGCCTACCGGAACCAGGACCATGCCGGGCTCTTTGACGTCCTGGCAAATCTCCACGCCAACGGTGCCCTGCCCCGCAATGACGTCGGGGTCATCGTAGGGGTGCACGTAGGTGAGGCCGAGGGATTCGGCCAGTTCCATGCTGTGCCGCAGGGCCTGGTCCAGTCCCTCACCATTCAGGACTACCTCCGCTCCGTATCCGCGCGTAGCCTCCACCTTGGCCAGCGACGCGCCCATGGGCATCACCACGGTGCAGTGTACGCCCAATTCCCGAGCAGCCAGGGCAACTCCCTGGGCGTGGTTGCCACGGCTGGCCGCCACCACTCCTTGCCGGCGTTGCTGGGTAGTGAGCGAGGCCAGTTTGTTGAAGGCGCCGCGAATCTTGAAGGAGCCTGTCCGTTGCAGGTTCTCCGCCTTCAGGAGGACGGAGGTCTCTGCCAGTGTGGAAAGCTGCCGTGAGGACAGCAGAGGTGTGTGATGGGCCACACGCCCCACCTCGCCCAGGGCGCGGTCTATGTCTTCATAGGTGGGTAGCTTGTTCACGTTCCCCTGCTGTTCTGACTATTGGGCCGGGCCTAGCGAAGGCTGAATGGAGGATACTTGTCCGTCATGCCGTAGAGCCAGACGGTAATGCGTGTTTGCCAACGGGTGAACCCAACCACCAGGTCGAACAGTCCTCTGGGGTACTTGCCGCTTAGCAGCACCAACAGGTATCCCACCCCCATAACAACGAATACCACTATGGTAAGAAGCGATAGGATGATGAGGTGAGGGATAAGGAGCACTGCCTTGAGCCAGAACAGGAGCCCCAGCAGTGCCAGCAACCTTGAGGAGCGCTCCGGATAGTCGACTTCGAGTCTCACGGGGTACGGCTGCTGTGAAGCCATGGCGGGCCTCCTTAGCTGTCAGCTTGCGGGCATTATACACCCCGATTGGCTGGGCGATTCCGTATGGTTGATATGGTGCCATATGATGTGGTTTGATAAGCTCAAAGCCTATCTGGTCTGGTTGACACCCCATAGAGCCAATGTTATATTTCACCTGCCCCATAATCCTATCTCGCAGCAGCATGCAGAGGTGCTATGACTCTGAACATCGTCGTCACTGCAAAGCAGGTGGTGGACCCAGAGGCGCCTATTTCTGCCTACCGCGTTGACAGGGAGAACAAGCGAGTGAACCTGGACCCGGCTGCGCGGATCGCCCCAGTAATCAACGGCTTTGATGAGAACGCCGTGGAGGCAGCTCTACGAATCAAAGACGCCCTTACAGACGTGAAGGTTACGGTGGTCTCTGCCGGTGGCAACTTCACGATGGATGTCATGAAGAAAGCACTGTCCATGGGTTCCGACGCGATGGTGCTGGTGCAGGACCCCGCTCTGGACAACGTCAGCGACAGCACGATTACCGCCAGGGTCCTGGCGGCGGCTATCAAAAAGATTGGCAGCGTTGATCTCGTCATTGGCGGGCGTCAGGCATCGGACTGGGATAACGCCCAGGTGCTATTGGGCGTGGCAGAGCTATTGGGTGCCGCCTGTATTCCCATAAGCAGGAAGGTGGAGGTCAAGGAAGGCCAGGCCATCTGCGAACGGGTTATTCCCAACGGGTTTGAAGTGGTGGCGGCTCCGTTACCAGCCGTGGTCACCGTCAGCAACGAACTGGGCACGCCACGGTATCCAACCCTGAGGAACATCATGGCGGCGGCGCGCAAACAGCCTACTATCTGGAAGCTCTCCGACCTGGGACTCGGCGCGGCGGAACTGGCCCCCAGGATAAAGACGCTGGACCTCTTCATTCCGCAGAAACAGTCCAAGTGTGAGTTCATAGTGGGAGAAGAGGGGGATGAGGCGGATGCAGGCAAGAAACTGGCGTTGAAGCTCCGCGAAGCAAAACTTATCTAGCTATAGCAGGGGGAAATATGGCTGACAAGCAAGGCGTACTAGTCATAGGAGAGATTGCTAATAACCAGCTAGACCTGTCATCCAGAGAGATGCTGGGCCATGGCCGCAAGCTGGCAGACGCCCTCCATGAGCCGCTATCCATTGCGCTCCTGGGACAGGACTTGGGCAACATGCCGAAAGAGGCCGTCGCTTTTGGCGCAGACAAGGTCTACGCCGTCGCGGATCCGCTGCTACAGCAATACCAGGTGGACGCTTATCTGGCTGCGCTGGCAGCCCTGGTCAAGCAGCATTCGCCTCGCGTCGTTTTACTGGCCAAGGGTCCCAGAGGAAGCGAGCTGGGCCCTAGGCTTGCTTTCCGCCTAGGCACAGGACTTCTGCAGGACTGCCTGGAGATAAAGATAGACGACAATAAACAACTTGTGGGCAACCGTCCGGTGTACGGCGGGAACTGCATGTCCACCGTGGCTTGCGCCGGCGATCCCATGATGGCAGTGATACGCCCCAAGACCGGCGACCCGCTGGAGCGGAACGACGCCCGCGCTGGAGAGGTCGTGGCCTTTGCTCCGGGTCTGGCAGCCTCTGTGGTCAAGAACAAGATTGTGCAGAGCGTTGTACAGCCCCAGGAAGGCATAAAGCTGGAGGAAGCAGCCATAGTAATCAGCGGTGGCAGGGGCCTGGGCGGCCCTGAGCCCTTCTCCAAAGAACTCAAGGATCTTGCAGGTTTGCTGAATGCCGGACAGGGTGCTACACGCGCCGCAGTGGACGCGGGATGGGTGCCTTACTCATTCCAGGTAGGGCTCACGGGCAAGACCATCACACCAAACGTGTATATCATGATAGGCATCTCCGGCGCCAGCCAGCATATGGCTGGGTGTACCGGAGCCAAGGTAATTGTCGCTATCAACAGGGACAAGGATGCGGAGGTCTTCAAGTCAGCTCGCTACGGCGTTGCGGGCGACTGGAAGAAAGTGGTGCCTGCCTTCATTCAGCAGATCCGTGATATGAAATAGGACTGGGAATGACAGGCCTGGCTCGGCGGCGACAAGGCTAGCCAATTGGTGGGGATAACCTGTAGTCCCTCGACTTCTCGTGTTGCACTGCGTGCTTTGGCTACGCCGTTACTGCAAGTCCTTCGCGCACTCGCCGGTCTTCCGCGTGGAATCAAGCTCTGTATAGTGTGACTGGGAGGGATAGCACTTGGACGGAGATTTCGAGCTCGATGTCAACGGGATTCAGCGTGCTGTGATGGATGCCGAGGTTCTATCTGTTTTGTTTGTTGTGATGCGTAAGGTTCTGCTGGTGGATACACGTTTCAGCCCGGAGGACCCACCTCTTGTGTGTGTGGTCTCTCAAGTGGGGTCCCTGGACGACCGGTACCGTAGTATACGTCGCATGCGGCCACAGTTTCCACGCCCCCGCAAACTGGTGGTGATTCCCTGGTCCAGGTACGTCAGCGGCTTTGTGGACTCGGGCGCCGTGACATGGATCCGCTACCGCCTGGAACAGAGCGGCTATACTGAGCCTCTGCGCGCATTGAACCGGGCCGTTCAGGACTTGCGCCGCATGGAGCAGATGGAGTTCGCCGCTGCGATCCGTGGCGAGCGGTACCATACAATCTGGTCCGGCCGCAAGTAAGGGCAGTGCCATGGGGCAGCCGAGCGTAGAAGTGTCGCGCGATACCTTTTCTGCGGCAGATGATTCCTGGCTACAGACCACGCTCTCATGAACCTGCATCTGTTGAACTTGACGGTGCACATCCTGGCCGCCTTTGTGTGGATAGGTGGAATGCTGTTTCTCACCCTGGTGGCTGCGCTGGCCTTGCGCGGGGTGGAGCCATCCGTGAGAGCCAGAGTATTCAGCCTGGTGGGCCGCCAGTTCCGCTGGGTAGGCTGGGTGTGTATAGCTGTCCTGATAGTCACCGGAATATTCAACCTGCGCTACTACGGCGTTGGGTTGGAGCAACTGACCTTCGCCTCCTTCTGGAGCACGCCGTTTGGCAGCCGCTTGGCCATCAAGGGAGTCCTTGTGGTGGTGATGCTGGCCCTCAGCGCCCTGCACGACTTCATGCTAGGCCCGCGTTCCATAGCGTCGGCAACACGCCCTGGCAGTGGCAGCGGCGCTCGTAAGCTTGCCTCATGGCTGGCCAGGCTGAACCTAGTGCTGGGGATACTGGTGGTAGCAGTGGCTGTGGAGCTAGCGAGATAGACAAGCGCCAGAGAGGCGCTTCTACATCTCCATGTGCTTCTGGCCGGACAGGTAGACTTCCGGCTCCTTGGAAAAAGCGACCCGGCATCCAGGGCCGCAGAAGTAGTAGGTCTGGCCACCATGCTCATAAGTCTCGCCCGGCGGATTCTTAGGGTTTACCTGCATGTGGCATACAGGGTCCTCTGCGCCATTGGACTTTCGGAAGACACCCAACAAACGGCTTACCATAACCATCCCTCCCTCGGCGGCTATCAAACGATGGCCAGCGAACTCAGCACACGCTACGCCGTAGCGGCTTTCTTGGTCTCTTCTACTATGCGCTGGGTCAGGTGTTGCGGCACTTCTTCGTAGTGATCGTACTTCATGGTGAACTTGCCGCGTCCCTGGGTCATGGACCTGAGCTGGGTTGCGTAGCGCAGCACCTCAGCCTGGGGCGCGTAGGCTTCCACCACTGTGATGCCATCCATAGGGTTCATTCCCAGGATGCGTCCCCTCTTGCCGTTGATATCACCGATCACGTCGCCGGTATAGGTATCGGGCACCGTTACTTCTAAATGCATCACAGGCTCCAGGAGGACGGCCCTGGCCTCGACCATCCCCTTTCGCAGGGCGTAAGAGCCTGCGATTTCAAAGGCCATACCTGAGGAGTCCACAGGATGGGAGCTGCCATCATACAGGACTACTTTCAAGTCAACTATGGGATATCCCGCCAGGACGCCTTCGTTCAGCGATTTGACAACGCCCTTCTCTACTGCGGGTATGTATTCTCTGGGGACGTTGCCGCCGACTACTTTGGACTCGAAGTGGAACCCTCCGCCCCTGGCCAGGGGCTCTAGCTGAATCATCACGTGGCCGTATTGGCCGTGGCCGCCGGTTTGTTTCTTGTGCTTGTACTCCGTCTTGGTAGGAACAGAAATGGTCTCCTGATACGGTACCTTGGGCAAGCTGGCCAAAAGCTCGACTCCGAACTTGCGCTTCGCCTTCTCCACCGCCACCTCTATGTGGGTTTCCCCCATACCTGAGAGCAGCGTCTCGCCGGTGCTGAGCTCCCGCGCCATGTGAAGGGTGGGGTCTTCTTCCACCAGGCGTGCAAGGGCGTTGGCCATCTTGTCCAGGTCTGCCTTGCTCTTGGGGTTTATGGCCGAGGTGAACACGGGAGCCGGAAACTGGATGGGGGCGGTGAGCAGTGGCGTGTCTCGTTGGCATAGGGTATCGCCGGTGGTGGTAGCACTGAGCTTGGCCACCGTTCCAATATCCCCGGCCGCCACAGTTCCGGTGGGCTCCTGGGTTTTCCCTTGAGGGAAGTAGATTTGCCCTACACGCTCCTCCTGCCCCTTGCTGGCGTTCCACAGATGGGCATCACTCTTGATAGCGCCGCTATACACTCGGAAGTAGGAGAGCTTGCCCACGAACGGGTCGGCGGTGGTCTTGAAGACCATGGCTGCCGTCGGCCCAGCCGGGTCTGCCGTCAGGGTCATCGTGGCCTTGTCGGCGGCCTTTGTCGCCGGCGTTGCTTGCACCTCATCCGGCGATGGGAGCAATTCCACCATCAGATTCATCAACTCCTGGACTCCCAGGGACATATTGGCGGATCCTACCAGCACAGGCACGATCTTTCCGTCCCGAATGCTGGCCTTGAGGGCGCGTTTTAGCTCCTCAGGAGAGATTTCCTCTCCTTCCAGATACTTGGTGGTCAGAGCGTCGTCAGTATCAACAATGGTTTCAACCAGGATATCCTTGAACCGTTTCACCTCGGCGGCCAGCGCTGGAGGAACATCAGACGGAGTCTCCATCAGGCTGATGACTCCCTTGAACTGCTGTTGTGAGCCTATGGGCACCTGTATCGCGGTGCACCTTTTGCCAAAGGTGTTCTGCAAGCTTCCCAGGGCCCGGGCGAAGTCGGCGTTTTCGCGGTCCATTTTGTTGATGAAGACCATACGGGGTAGGTGCTGTTCCTCGCACAGCTTCCAGGTGTCTTCTGTCCCGACCTCTACACCCGCATGGGCTGCTACCACTAGTAGCGCCACGTCGGCGGCGCGGCAGGCGGACACCTCCTCGCCTATGAAGTCAGGATAGCCAGGCGTGTCCAGGAGGTTCAGCTTATGGTCTTTCCAGACGCAGGAGACGACGGAGGTCTGGATGCTGGACTTGCGTTTAATCTCTTCTGGCTCGTAGTCGGAGATGGTGGTTCCGGTCTCTACCTTGCCCAGGCGAGAGATGGCGCCGGCGGCGAACAGGAGGGCTTCTACCAGCGAGGTCTTTCCTGCCCCCGAATGGGAAAGTAGTGCTACGTTGCGAAGGTGACGGGTATCGAAAGACGTCATGACGCTCTCCCCCTTCCTTTGGCTGCACCGCTTGGCCCCATTGTATCCAAGGGGAGCGGTACATGCAACGACGACTTAGAACCTGCTGGTAAACGGTACTACGGACATTGGCTGCCGGCCGATGCAGCAGCGGGCCTTGTGAAAGTGGCCACCTTCTTTTAACCTGGACTGGAGTAATCCATGCGTGGCCTCTATCTTGTTTTGGCTCTGGCCTTTCTCCTGGTCTTTGCAGCGGCCAGTGATACCCTGCACCTTACTCCAGTCCAGCAGCTATCGTTCAAGTACCAGTACAACCTCTTGGGCTGGGAGGCAGTCCGTTTTCCTTCCAAGTGGCTCTACTGGCTGGGCGACTCCATGTTCCCTTATCGCCAGACCTGGGACCAGCGTGTGAAGGCGGTCCAGGAGTACTTCAAGCTGAAGCAGGAATCGGCTGCTTTGCAGGGTGAGATGGAGCGGGCCGCCGCTACTGGATCGGGGGATGTCCAGGCTATGGAACAACGGCTCCAGCAGTTGAACCGCAGGCTGGGAAACCTTCGCCCTCAGGTGGAAGAGACGCTGGAGGCGACCGTCTCCACTGTCCTCCGGCGCGAGGGTGTGCCATGGAGTGTGGGAAGTTTCGTCTTTCCGCCCGTGGACATCTCTCTGGACAGTCTTCCCACGTTGCTGGTCATGTCTACCAGAGACCGCATCCAGCGCCGGGATGACGTTTTGCTGACGCCGGATATCTCGATCCCTCAGCAGGAAGACCTGGAGGATGGCATCAGGCGCCAGCGGGACCTGTCTGCCCTGGTTACAGGGCTGGGGGGCATTTCTACTTATCCCGCCATCATCTTTTCCGACGATTTGCGGGGCGCCCTAGCCATTGCCAGCCACGAATGGCTCCACAACTACCTATTCTTTCGGGCTCTGGGCCAGCACTACTGGAGCAATGGGGATATGGGAAGCCTCAACGAGACCACTGCAGACCTCTTTGGAGGCGAGCTAGGAGATATGGTCTACACTTACCTGACAGAAGAGAAGTTGCCTGTCCGCATCCCTGGCGCTCCTCCTGAACCATGTCCGGAGGATCAGTTCTGCTTTGACCGAGAGATGCGCAACACCCGCATTGGAGCGGACGAGTTATTGTCAGATGGCAAGATAGATCAGGCCGAGGCTTACATGGAGGAGCGCCGGCTGGTTTTTGTAGAAAAGGGTTATTACATCCGGAAGCTCAACCAGGCCTACTTTGCCTTTCACGGGACCTACGCCGATAGTCCGGCCTCGGTCAGTCCTATCCATGATCAACTTCTGAAGGTGCGGCGGGCGTCGCCCTCTCTGGGTGCCTTCGTTCACCTTATGGCTGGGATTTCCAGTTACGAGGAGTTCGAATCCATGGTGCAAAAGCTCCCCGACAGAGGGCGGCAGGCCGTAGGCTGACCCCTCGCGCAGGGTCAGCTATGTGGATTCGCTGAGGCCGAACCGTTGGCGTCCCTGTCAGGGGTTTCCATCTCCCTGGTCTTGGCCGACATATGCTCCAGGTTCTTGGTGATGACGTAGTTCAGGGTACCTTCCGGGTAATTGCCCTTGGAATCGGGTTGCCCGGCAGGAACTCCAGTTAGTATCTCCATAGCCTGGTCTACGGTCTCCACGGCGTAGACGGCAAACTTGCCATCGCGGACTGCTTGGATCACGTCTTCCCGCAGGACCAGATTCTTGATGTTGGACTTGGGCAAGATCACACCCTGGCGGCCTGTCAAACCTTTAGTCTTGCACACGTCGAAGAAGCCCTCGATCTTGTATGTGGCGCCGCCGATGGCCTGGATCTTTCCTCGCTGGTTTCCTGAACATGTGACGGCGAAGCCCTGGTTGATCGGAGTATTGGCAAGGCTGGAGAGCAGAGCGTACACCTCCGTGGAGGAGGCGGAATCGCCCTCCACCTCGTCGTAGCTCTGCTCGAAACCAATGCTACTACGGAAGCTGAGTGGTACCTCTTGCCCGTATTTGCCCATGATGTACCCTGTAAGGATGAGGAAGCCCTTGTTGTGGGTTCTGCCGGTCATCTGAGCTTCTTTGTCCACGTTGGATATCTGGCCTCGGCCCAGGGCGGTGCGGGCGGTGATACGCATAGGCTGGCCAAAAACGTAGTCGCCCAAGTCCAAGACGGCCATGCCGTTCACCTGTCCTACCGTAGCGCCGTCGGTGTCGATCATGATCGTACCGTCGGCGATGTATTTCTTAAGTCGTTCCTCTGGCAGATTGGAGCGGTATATGCGCTCGTGGATAGCCTTGGCCACATGTTTTTCCATGACCCAGCGGCTTTTGTTGTCCTGTCTGGCCCAGTAGTCGGCTTCAGTGATAAGGTCGGCGATGTCTATGAAGCGGGTGGTGAGTCTTTCTTGGTCTTCCACCAGCCGGGAAGCGTACTCCACCAGCCTGGCCACGGCGCCTTTGTGGAACGGAAGGACTCCTGTATCACGGCTCCTGTTGCAGACAAACGAAGCGTAGAAACGTAAGTTTTGGGGCGTCCGTTCCATGGACAGGTCAAAGTCAGCCTTAACCTTGAAGAACTTGCGGAAATCTTCGTCCGCTCTCTGAAGAAGGTTAAAGATGATGGGAGTGCCCATGAGGATGATCTTGGTCTGTATGGGGATTGGTTGAGGCCTCAGTGTGGATGTGGGAATGGGGCTGTATTGCTCAGCAATGTTCTCTATCCTGGCCTCGCGGCTACGCAGGAGGCGCTTTAAGGTCTCCCAGACCAGGGGATTGACCAGCACGTCTCTTACCTGGACAGCCAGGTAGCCTCCATTGGCGCGGTGGATGGCGCCCGGGCGGATCATGGTCAGGTCGGTGGAGGCGGTGCCGAAGCGTGCCTTGTACTCCACGCGGCCAAACAGGTTGTAGTAAGTTGGGTTGTACTCAAAGACCACAGGCGCACCCCTGGTGGCGCTGTGGTCCACCAGAACATTGACCTGGTATCTGAGGAACCGTTCCGCCTCAAGTGCCTCTCTGGCCATGGAGCCATCGGTTGGCTGCTGCTGTTGCTGGGGCTGGTGTTCTTCAGGGCTCCGGAAGTCCTCCACGTGTTCCGCAATGTCCTGCCGAACGTCTTCCATGTAGGCCACCAGGTCGGGCATGGCCTGATACTTGTTCAAGAGTTCGTTGATAACGGGGGCGATGATATGCAGCACCAACGTCTTGTCCACCTCTATCTTGCGGCGGACAACCTCCCGGTCAAGACGCCGTAGCTCTGCAAGTTGACTTTCGATGAAGTTCTGCAGAGCCTCGCTTTTTTCTCGAAGAGCGGCCTTCTCCTGTTCAGGGAGCTTATTGTACTGCTCTCTGGTTATAGGCTGGCCGTCCCTCAAGGGCGTGGTGACAATGCCCACTGGAGAAGGTTGTACCAGGAACCCCTGTTTTCTGGCGGTCGCCTCCAGTTCCTGACTGATGGTCTCCCGCTGCCGTTGCAACTCCTGCATGGCCTCCTCTACTTGCCGGCGATATTCGTCGCTTTCGAAGGCCTGGGATATGTCCCTGCGGGAGGTTTGCACCAGTTCTTCCATGTCTCGCACAAGCTGGCGGCCGGTCCCAGCAGGGAGATTCACCGCAACCGGCTGCAATGGGTCGCGGAAGTTGTGCACGTAGCACCAGTCGACGGGAACCTGTCGCTGGGCCGCGACCTGTTTGAGGAAGTTGGCCAGGGTAGTTGTGCGGCCTGTGCCGGGGAAGCCGACAACGTAGATGTTGTATCCAGGCGTGTCGATGCTGAGCCCGAACTCCAGGGCATCGACAGCGCGGTCCTGGCCCACAGTCCCTTCCAACGGGCTTATCTCTTCCGTGCTTTCGAACCCCAGGCCGTCAGGGTTGCAGCGACACGTGAGACGCTCTGGGGGGACTTTCAAGGCATCTAGGTCCATAGCTGTGTTTCTCCGAGGGAAGTGTGGCGGGCAAACCCTCATAAGTATGGGCCGTGGTGGGCCTTTGAGCAAGCCCCACACCAAAGCAAGGTACCGCCATATGAAGTTTGACGGCAGTTGGACGCTGCCCGTACAATGATTGAACTCTGCCTGATCTATACCGGTTGCAAGTTTAGGGTTCTGCTTGCGGCAAGCCGGAACGGAAAACAGCGGATTCGCTCAAAAACTTAAAAGAAGGTGACGGCTTCTTGGCTAACATCTCCGAAGGTATGTACCAGAAAACTGTCCTTGGCAATGGGCTCAGGGTCCTGACTCATTCAATGCCACACACCAGGTCAGTGGCCATATGTGTGTTCGTGGGCGCGGGCTCCCGGTATGAGGACGACTCTCAGGCCGGCATCTCCCACCTGCTAGAGCACATGCTGTTCAAGGGCACTCACCGCAGGCCATCCAGTGCCGAAATCAGCAGCGTCATCGAACATGTAGGCGGCATAATGAACGGCGGGACTGAGCGGGAGGTGACATCTTACTGGTGCAAGGTTGCTCACCCATACTTCCGTAAGTCTCTGGACGTCCTCATAGATATGGTCCGGGATCCTCTTATGGACCCCAAGGAGATGGAAAAGGAGCGGAGCGTGGTGCAGGAGGAGTTGAGTATGTCCAACGACTACCCCAACTACCGCGCTGAACTTCTGATAGACGAGATGATCTGGCCAAATCAGCCCATGGGGCGGGATGTTGGGGGATCCAAAGAGTCGGTTCAGGGGATAACACGGGACGCGCTCCTGGATTACTTCCGGCAGCAGTATGTGGCGTCCAACGTGGTTATCAGCGTCGCGGGGGACATATCCCACCAAGAGGTGGTGGAGGCCGTAGATGAACTGAGCCATGATTGGCCCCATGGGACGCCCATGGGCTGGCACCCGGCTGTCCCAGGAGACCAGACGAATCCCATCGTGAGAATGGAGTACAGGAAGACGGAGGAGGCCCACTTCCTGGTGGCCTTCCCAGGCTTCTCCAGCTACCATCCGGACCGGTACGTTATGGACATCTTGAGCACGGTGCTGGGAGAAGGCATGAGCAGCCGTTTGTTCCTGGAAGTAAGGGAAAAACGCGGTCTTGCTTACGAGGTCCACAGCTCCACAAGTCACTTCAGAGATACAGGCTCCTTTGTAGTCTACTTTGGAGTCGAGCCCAAGAAGGGTGCCTACGCGGTGGATACGGTACTGGGTGAGTTGCGCAGGCTCAAGACCGGCGCGCCCACGGAAGAAGAGCTGGATGGGGCCAAGGGCTTGGCCAAGGGACGCCTGCTGCTCCGCATGGAGGATACCCGCGCCGTGGCCTCCTGGGCAGGAGCACAGGAGTTGCTCCAGGGGCGAGTCCGAACCGTGGACGAGGTGGTGGAAAAGGTGGATGCCGTCACCAGCGAGGACATGGCCAGGGTGGCTAACGAGTTCCTGGTGTCTGGAAGGCTCAATCTGGCAGTGGTCGGGCCATTCCGCAGTGACCGGCGGTTCCAGGCCCTCCTGAGCGTCTGAGCCTGCTGCCCTGAAGCGCTTCCCTGCGCTTGCGGCATTCCGCCGCTCTCACGCCAATTAGCTCGTGAGGCACTTCGCCTTGACGCCAGTACCCATGCGATTATAATCATGGTGGCCCTGTACTACGGCGTTAAAAGTACCGGCGCAAGGAGGAAACGGAATGCCTAGCACTATTACCGTGGCCCAAGCGGAGTTCACCAGATACGTCCAGTCCACATTCAAGATCAAGGGGTCAAAGAAGACCATATGGATCGACCCTATCATGGTGAATGCGGAGCATATAGGCAACGATAAGGCCGACATTATCCTGGTGACTCACGAGCATGGCGACCACTTCAGCGTCGACTCTCTCAACGCTCTATGCAAGCCAGGGACTGAGCTGGTGTGCAACAACAGCGGCATAGTCAACCGCGTTCGGGGCAACGTATCTGCCAAGATATCAGTCCTGAAGGAAGGCGACGCCTTGGACATCGGGGGGGTGAATGTAAGAGCAGTGGCCGGCTACAACAACTACCATCCCCGCAACAAGGGAGCTGACAGCTTCAACGTGGGGTACGTATTCACCCTGGGCGGTGCCCAACTGCTCCATACCGGTGACACCGGGTTGGTAGACGAATTCAGCAAAGTTGGCAAGCTGGACATAGCTATGGTGCCTATCGGCGGCAACTACACCATGGACGAGACCGAAGCAGCCCGAGCTGTCTCTCAGATGCTAAAGCCGCGCATCGCCATTCCCATGCACTACGGCTATGCCACCGCCGGTGATCCCAACAAGTTTAAGCAGCTAGTTGGAAAGGCAGCCCAGGTGGAAATAATAGATGCCCTGTTGTCACGGGGCGCGCACTAACGGCTGACTGATTGCATAAGGCCCGGCCTTGCCAAGCGAGGTCGGGCCTTATGCTTGCATGGCCGGCAGGCGTCTTGAGAGGTGCGAGATGTCCGTGTACTACGATGGACAGGTCCTAGTTCACAGGGTTCCCATGGGTAGCTACGACAACAATGGCTACGTCGTTGTTTGCCCCAGGACGTACCAGAGCGTAGTGATAGATACGCCTGGAGAACCGGAGAAGCTGATAGCGGCGACCCACGGCACCGACGTCAGGGCCATCCTGATCACCCATACTCATCAGGACCACTTGGTGGGTTTCGAGGATCTCCGCTCGGGGCTGGGTGCTCCTGTTGGTGTGCACTCCACGGAGGCTGGTAACCTACCTTCTCCTCCAGGCTTCCATCTGGCCGAAGGTTTCGAGATCGCCGTTGGTTCCCTGGTGCTCAGGGTCATCCACACACCCGGCCATACGCCGGGCTCAGCGTGTTTCTTGGTTGGCCATCACCTGTTCACCGGCGATACCCTGTTCCCCGGAGGCCCTGGCCACACTCGGACTCCCCAGGGCTTGAGACAGATTGTGTCCAGTATCAACGATAAGCTCCTGGTCTTGCCGGACTACACCGTGGTACATCCCGGACACGGTAGCCCTACGACCATAGGCCTGGCGAGGGAGGAGTACGCTGATTTTGCAGGCAGTGCCCATCCGCAGGACCTCTGCGGCGATGTGCTGTGGCGAAGCAGCTAGGTAAGAGGAGGCTTGCCACCTGTTTCATGGGAAGTTGGGGACGTTCCATTGCTGGCTCTCGTCCGTCCTTGCCGCAGGTCCGCTAACCTCTCCTCGCGTATTTGAAGCCATCGGGCTCTGGGCAGTTCCATTCGAGTCAGCCTGAGGCCGTAACGGCTCACCGTTCGAATAACGACGAAGCCGCACTTTTCGAAGCTCTTCCTTGCTCGATTGTTCCATTCCAGCGTGTGCAGGTACAGCTTGCGGAGGCTCGTCTCGGTGAACATGTGGTCCACCAAGGCCACCATGGAGTGGTAGCCATAGCCTTTGCTCCAGTAGTCCCGGTCTCCGATCATTATGCCCACTTCTGCTTCGCCGTAGGCGGTATTGATGTCGTAGCACATACAGTTGCCTATGTGTCTTCCATCCAACGTGTCGATGGCGAACCGCTCTGACCACGGAGACGGGTAGAGAAGTGTCTCTTCATAGGAGCGGAGGAACTCGTCGTATGGCTGCCTTAGGGGTGTAGTGGCATCCAGGGTAGCCAGCTCCTCGTCGCAGCGCCATGCGTAGTCCTCCGGCGCGTCCTGAAGTCGCTTCTCTCTCAGCTGTACCTTGCCTGCGGCAATAGGTAATGAGGTCATGAAGATACGGGCTCCTTGCGTGCCGCCTGCAAGGCCCTCATCATCATGGCAGCCTCGTTGGCGTAGGTCATCTCTTTCAGTACCTCGGATTCACTGAACCAGCTTACAACGTCGAACTCGGGGTCGTGGCGGGGGGTTTCGCCGCCTTTAGGAACCATCAGAAAGTAGTGGACGGTCTTGTGGCATCGCACCTTGTCTTCGCTTCTGTAGAACCAGTACTGGATGGTGCCCAGGGACCCCTGAATCGCTACGTCCAAGCCTGTTTCCTCACGCACCTCCCGCAGCGCCGTCTGCTCCAGGGTCTCTCCAGGAATAGGGCTGCCTTTGGGAAGGGCCCATAGGTGAGGAGACAGCCTGCCACATAGGACCACCTCTAGGTGGTTGTCTACCTCACGGTAGACAACGCCTCCCGCAGAAACCAGGTGCTCTACTTTTTCACTGCTGGACATGTCGCCTTTGGTTGCCACAACACTATGATAGCTATGATATGAGAGTTTACCAAACCGGCGGCAGCGCATGGTCTGGCGGCACGCTTCAGAACTTGTAAGTCAGCGGATCCTCCTCCACCTCCAGGTTCTGAAGGGCCTCTTGGGCAGCCTCTTGGATAGCTTCGTCGTCGCTCTTGAGGCATCGCTTCAGGATCCGCATGGAAAGGACCCCTCCAATAGAGCCCACCGCCCGGATGGCTGCAAGCTGGACCTCCAGGTCGTCGTCCTGGATCAGCGGGATCAGGCCAGGGATAGCCTCTTCATCTCCCATCTCGCCACAGGCGGAGGCCGCCTCGTAGCGCATCATCGGGTCGTTGTTTTGGAGTTCTTTGAACAGGACTGGCAACCAGTCGAGGTCACCGGTTCTGCCCATGGCGTAAAGAGCGCTGGTGCGGAGCTTGGGCTCCGCCGAGCTGTACGCCCACCGGATGAGCTCGCGGATCCGCGTGGTGTTGAAGCAAGCCACAGCCTCCAGCGCCCGGCGCCGCGTTTCCAGACTCTCCTTATCGTTTTCCAGCAAGGAAAGGAGTGCCGTCTTGATGCGCTCTCCATCCCGTTGCAGGAGCTTCCCTCTTTCAGCCAGGGAACAGAACTTACCCAACGCAGTGGCCGCAGACGTGCGTACCTCTTCCGAGGAGTCTCCCTTGAGTAGAGATATCATTGGCCCCACCAGCGTATGATCGTCGCACTCCCACAGTCCTGATACCGCCAGTTTCCGCACCGTGGAGTCAGCGTCGGAGAGGCAGTGCCGGAAGATGGCGTTGAAGTCCACCTCCACACTATCCTCCGTCATGGAAACCATGCGCTCCAGGATTGCCTGTCTTCGCTCCGGGAGCAAGGATGGCCACCAGTGACGGAACTGCTCCAGCTCTGCTCCGGTGAGTCCGGAGAGCTGCAGCAAGTGGGTGTGCTTAATCGTGCTGCTCTCTGGCGCCAGTTCTTGGAAGTAGTGTTCTAGTGTCATAGCGGCACAGGCCGTTACTTCTTTGATGATACGGAAACGCCCTTGCAGTAAAGGGCAGGCGCGTTAAGAGACCCGCCCAACCAGCGTGGCCTGTCTCCTATGCCTGCAAGGTTGCCCAGGACATCGTACACGTTGCCGGAGATCATGGTGTCTTTGACCCTGCCAACGACCTTGCCATGGCTTATCCTGTACCCCAGCAGAACGTTGGCATTAAAATCGCCTGCCAGGACGTTGCCTTGGCCTGCGCCCAGCAGCCGCTCCACGATGATTCCCTCCTCCACGTCTTTGACCATGTCATCATACGGCACGTCGCCTTTGTCCAGCAGCAATACGCTGGAACTGGGGGAGGGTAGAGAGGCCAGGGAGCGGGATGCGTTACCGGTGCTGGTAGTATGCGCTTGCCCCGCTGTCTGAAGGTCATACAGGAACGTCTCGGCTACTCCGTGGCGTATCAGCGCCTTGCGCCGAGCCGGCACTCCTTCGTCGTCGGCCATGAAGCTCCCGGGCGCGTATGCCACAGTAGGGTCGTCCCAAAGAGAGAGACGAGCATCCACTATCTTTTCGCCCAGGCGCTCTATCAGTGGGGAAGCGCCCTGGAGGACTGTGCGTCCGTTGAACGCGGACAGCAGAGGGCCTATCAGCATGCCGGCTACCCCGTGGGGGGTGAATATGACCGGAAGGCGGCCTGGTACAGATGGAACCACAGTCTTTGCCATGGCCAGATGCTCTTCTACGGATTCCCTTATGGGAGTTGTGTCCCTGATGGGCTGGCAGGAACTCTGGCCGTCGCCCACGAACAGCATGTCTGTCCCTTGCACCAGGGTCACCTCAACGTACACGCTGAACACGCTTTGAGTATAAGATACACTGCCACCCCGGGAGTTGAGCAAGGTCTGCGTGCTCACCCCTCGGGAGACGCGCCCTTCGCACTGTACACCCGGATGGGATGCCAGGATGGCGTCTATGAGGCTCTGGCCCAGATGGACCATCTCTTTCACGTCCATCTGCTCCACCGCTGGATCATAGACCTTGACGGCAGGATAGCGTTCTTTGGATGGGAACTCCAGATAGGCCTTGGGACCGAAGGCCGCCACGTCGGTCGCCGCGTCCACCAGGCCCTGGACATCCCGCAGATTGGTGGTGGAAGAGAGCCCAATACGCCCATCCCTGATGATTCTCAGTGCTGCCCCTGCAGTCTCCCGTGTCTCCAGCAACTTGAGCCTGTTGGCTTCAAAAGCGGCGGGAGTTTCCAGGTGGACAACGTGCAGCACCTCCGCGTCCTGAGCCACCTTTCGCGCCTTCGCCAGTATCTCCTCGACTGCCACTAGGCTCCTCCTACCAGGCACCGGCGAATGCGAATGTGAGGGCTCCCGTTAGAGACGGGAAGCGGGCTTTGTCCCGCCTTGCCACAGCCGCCACCCTGGTTCATGTCCAAGTCGTTGGCTATGGCATCCAGGTTCTCCAGTGTGGCGAACACGTTGCCTGATAGCATTACAGGGCGCAGGAGTTCTGCCACCTTCCCATTGCGTATCATGAAGGCTTCTCCAGCGGAGAAGGTGAACATCTCCATACTGGTCATGCCGCCGTACCAGTTGCGGGCGTATACACCTTCTTTGATGTCTCCGATGAGGTCGTCAAAGGTGGCCGTGCCGGGCTCAATGAGGGTGTTGGT
>ORJL010192160.1_pt1 | contig 49325 bp, 41 predicted proteins | sample 1779941 | NCBI WGS metagenome assembly ORJL01 (sample SAMEA104232317, study PRJEB22302) | groundwater metagenome | biome: forest; feature: aquifer; material: groundwater | place: USA | collected 2011-08-07 | depth 5.8 m | reverse complement strand
TTGAGAATCGCCGTATTGGTTTTGCAATGATTCCGTTACGCGTCCGTCAATTTCGAAAGCGACAAGTGTTTGGGCTTGTTTCACAAGATGTTTTGTGAGTGCGCCTTGACCGGGACCGATTTCGACAATAATATCGTTCGGTTTTGGCGCGATGGAATCGACAATGTTTCTTGCAATGTTCTCGTCAACCAGAAAGTTCTGACCGAGCGATTGTTTGGGTTTTACACTACTCATTTTTGTTGGGGGAGAGCGCTGAGTTGATGTGATAAACAAAAATTAATAAGGATTTCCTTGTCCCATTTTTCCTGATCTTCAAATGTCTTAAATTTAAACACCCCTTTAGGATAAACATATTTGAAGCCATGTACATCGAAGATTAAATGTTGCAATTGTTCAACACCCATTGCTTCTAATTGTCTTTTAGAAAACGGAGTGGCATTAGGATTTGGGTGATTCATTTTTAACGATGATCTTTTATGGACAAAGGAACGATTAGTAATAATTACGGTTTCTTCTTAAATAAATTGTTCAATCCTTCACCCAGTTTTTTCTTTAATTCATCTTCGACTTTTTTCTTACCCTCATCTAACTTTTGCATAGCGGCTTTCTTTGCCAAATCCTCTTGAGCTTTAGTATCAAGTTTAAGAGAAGGGCTGGTTTGCATTCCGCTGACAAGGAAGTTAAGACCTATTCTGCCATCGGGTTCTTTAAAGAATTGCACCAACTGATCACCTACGCCGGGAAGCTTGAGTCTATCTGAAACAGACGCGGGAAGTTTTACATTTAAATTGTAGTCTATCGATCCATCCAACCCGTGCGAGCCGTTCATGACAAGATCGGTAGAACCGCTTTTTACTTTTAAGTCTTTAATATTTACACGACCATTAGAGATAGAAAAAACATTTGTCCAGTTATTAATGGTAATATCTTTCATTTCCGTTAACCCCGTAAACGCAGCGAGACCTGACATGACGCCAAATCCTTTTAACGCGCCATCGGAAACCTGTACATTTCCGTCGCCTGTTAATGCCTGACGTACAATTCCGAGTGTATCGTCAAGGTCGCCTTCTAACTTTGTTGACATTGAAAGTTTACCTATAAGGTTATTTCCGAATGAACTGAATTTTGAAAGCATTGCATTCGATTGGACATTTTTGATATCCAGATCTAACTTGAACGGACGTTTTTGTGGATCGCGTAAATCAAGTGTGCCTTTTGTGGCAACAAGTCCTTCAAAAGCATTCACTGAAAAATTCTTGAGATTGACAACACCGTCGCGGATGGAAAGCGCGCCTTTTGCATTGGTAAATTCAAATTTTTCGGTAACAAGTTTCCCGATATTTACATTTGCATCGACATCCATTCCGGGAAGCATCATTGCTTGTTTGGGTTGATTAGATTTCTTTCCGGTAGCAGTTGATGCAGGTTGTTCATCCGACATTAAATCAGCCGTCCGAAGTTGTTTTGATGTCAACGTCAGGGTTGCATTCGGTTTTCCTGCGTTTGCGGCATCTTTCATTACCATGCCGAGATAATTTTTCATCGAGAAAGAAAGAGCAAGATCGGATTGACCCATATTCATGCTTAATTTCTTCGATTCAATACTTTGGTTGTTGAACGTGATTGAACCGTTCAAGTTGCTTATCGGTGATTTCGACGTTGCTGTTTTTATAGTGGCGTTTTGGAAGTCAATTGCTCCCGAAGCTTTGATACTTGCAGGTTCTTTTGCTTTCCCGTTTAACGAAAGGTTTCCTTTCATTGCGCCTGTAAGCTCTGTTCCTTCTTCAAGGGGATAAAACTCTTTTACTTCATTTAAATTCATCGATCCGTTAAATGATGCAGAGACAGCAGGATCGTTAAAATCAACAACGGCAAGATTTCCTGTTACTGTATTCGTTCCGAAAGAAGCTGAAAATTTCGAGAGTCCGAATTTTCCTGCCGGGGGGTTATAGCGTTCGCCTGCGGGGCGTGAGAAGGAGCCTTCAACATTAACATTGGTGATAGATTTTGGTAACGATGTATATTGTATTGTTCCATTGGTAATAGAAAATGTTCCATTTATTTCCGGCTGAATATCATCGGAAGATTCGCCCTTCATAGTGATTAAACTTTGTACAGAGCCTGAACTTGAAAGTCCTTTTGCCGCTTTCAGCATATCGGGAGGAATGAGCGAGAGCACTTGCTTCATTTCTCCGTTATCAGCTTTAATGGTTATATCAAATTCGCGTGCTTCAAAAACATTGGAAATTGATCCAGTTGCCGTTAATGGTAACTCACCCAAAAACAAGGTAACGTCATCAAGAGAGAGTTCTTGGTGTTTATCCCTAAATGATAATTTCGCTTTTGCTTTTATGGGAATATCTTTAATCCAGAATGATGAAATAGTTCCGAAGCTGAATTTTTCAATTACTGCATCGGTGGTAAATGTAATAACGTTGGATCCGCTCGCTTTTAGCGCGGAACCTTTCTGTGAAAATCCATTGATGATGGTGACCATATCACCTTTTTTATCATAAAACTCAATCACGGCATCACGGATTTCAAAATTAGAGAGTAAGAAGACACCCGATTTATCGGAACTGACTTTGACGTGTGAATTGTCCGATTCCCTTCCGGGCTGCTCATCACTATAGTTTGCGATGCCTTCTTTGGTTACTTCAAGATACATCTTCGGTTTATCAATGAGAAGGTGAGTGATATCGAGTTTACTGCTGAGTAGCTCCATGATTTTTACATCAATATCGATCCGCTCGACAGAAAGAAATTCATCCCGGTCAAAGGTCATCCCTTCTTTGTTTGAGATACGAACTCCCTCGATTTGAACGGAGAAACGGGGGAAGAGACTAAATGAAGCATCACGGACACTTACAGTACGGTGAGTGGATTGTTCAATTTCCGGGATAATCATTTTTTTAATCCGATCACCCGTGAAGTACATTTTAAGTCCGATTACTGCGGCGAGAACCAATACGATGGGTATTGAAAGAACGATAAGCCAAATTTTTCCTGTTCGCGAGAGTGCCATAATCTTTTTCCTTTATAATGCGTAAGTATTGCTTAGAAAATATACCGAAATGCCATTGGACAGACAAGAGATTTTGTGGAATGTGTTTCGTATATTTAGGGAGAATATTGAGTTATTTACTCATTTTTACAACAGATTGAAGATAACGATGAATACGATGAAGAAACTGTTTACCAAAACAAAGATTGTTTGTACAATCGGTCCTGCCTCGAATACGCCTGAAATATTAAAAACACTCATCAATGCAGGGATGGATGTTGCCCGATTGAACTTTTCGCATGGTACCCATGAAGATCATAAACAGAATTTAGAGGCGGTACGTTCCGCTTCACTTGCCCTGAATGAACCAATTACCATTCTTCAAGACCTTGGGGGACCAAAGATTCGCATAGGGACATTCTCCACGCCATTCATACAATTGAATCCCGGAGCAGAGTTTTGCATTTCTACCGAGCATTTTACCGGAGATGTTCACCAAGTATCAACAACATATGAAGCCCTGACTGCCGATGTAAACGAAGGTGACAATATTTTATTGGATGATGGTAAAGTATCTCTCAGTGTTATACGTGTAGAAGGGAAAAATGTTCATTGTTGTGTAATTGTAGGGGGAACGTTAAGCGCGCATAAAGGTATTAATCTTCCCGGTGTGAAAATATCGGCTCCATCGTTGACGGAGAAAGATAAAGAGGATGTCCTGTTCGGGATTAAGCATGATATTGATTATGTCGCACTTTCGTTTGTACGGCGGGCGGAAGATGTTGTGGGGCTTCGCGAATTTATGAAAGCGCATTCACCCGATGGAAGAATTATCCCTATTATTGCAAAAATTGAAAAAGCTGAAGCAATTGCAAATATCGATGAAATTATCAGAGAAACCGATGCTATCATGGTTGCCCGCGGTGATTTAGGAGTAGAGCTTCCTGTAGAAGAAGTTCCCGTCCTGCAAAAAATGATTGTCAGGAAATGTAATGCTGTTGGGAAACCTGTTATTGTTGCAACACAAATGCTTGAAACAATGGTAGCGAACCCGACACCGACGCGCGCTGAAGCAAGTGATGTTGCTAACGCCGTGTTTGATGGTGCAGATGCTGTGATGTTAAGCGGCGAAACTTCTGTGGGGAAGTATCCTGTTGAAGCGGTTGAAGTGATGGATCGCATTATCAGGAATACGGAAGACCATAGTTTACAGGTTAAACCGTTTGCTACGGATTGGATCCCCTCAACGCATGAGTATGATCCGCTTGCACGAACTGCGTGTACGTTAGCTCAATATCTCGGTGCCTCAACAATTGTTACGCTTACACATTCAGGGACAACGGCATTACACGTTGCAAAATTTCGCCCTTCGGCGCGTATCATTGCCGTAACAACATGGGATAAAGTAATGAGAAAACTGAATCTTGTCTGCGGCATTCGCGGGCTTATTGTTGAGGATTTGAAAAGCGATACCGACGTAGCCTTTAAGATGATTCGAGAACGACTTCTTGCCGATGGGTATGTTCATCCCGGAGAAACAATTGTTACCATTGCCGGATTACCGTTGTTTGAGGGGCATCCGACAAATACGATTAAAGTAGATAAAGTGTGATTTAATGGCTGATTTTGGACCGCTGAATGCTGAATAGATTCCTTCCGGGTGCCAGGGCGCGCCTTTAGTAGGAGAGATAAGAATATGAAGATAATTCAAAGGATTTTGTATATTAAAAATGATTATTATTTAGGGTATGTATGAACTATAAAACAAATATAGTAATAGAAAAAGACGATTTCGGTTATTATGCTTATTGTCCTGAACTTCAGGGTTGCCAAACACAAGGGGATACAATTGATGAGGTAATGGCAAATATGAAGGAAGCCATTGAGTTGTATTTAGAAACGCTTGATGGAGAAGAGCGAACTGCTTATTTGAGTAAGGAAATATTAACAACTTCATTAGAGGTTGCTGTTGTCTAAGTTGCAACGGATTACTGCAAAAGAAGCGGAGCGACTACTTTTACATGCAGGATTTGAATTGTTGAGAGTAAAGGGAAGTCATCATATTTATATTAAAAATTCAGTAAGAATTGTTCTGCCCTTTCATTCGGGTAAAATCCTTCACCCGAAAGTTGTAAAACAAGTGTTAGATGCAATTGCAAAAGGATAACATAAAAGAGAAATTAGCAAAAAATATTTTTTCGAAATTACTATAGCTAATATTATGAAAACTATTACTAGTGTTTTTGTATTATTTTTAATTTCTATTTCACTACTTTTTGCACAGGATACAATTGAAGTGAATAGTGGCTGGAATATGATAGGAGCCATATCAACAATATCACTTGACAAAATTAGTACCGAACCTCCAGGAATAATTACCTCCTCTTACTTTGGTTACGGCTTAGAAGGCTATTCATCAAAGGATACACTCAAAAAGGGAAAAGGATATTGGATAAAAACTACAAAAGCAGGGTTCATACTTACAACGAACCAACCACCGTTTCCACCCAATACAGCATCACCATTAGACAATGAAACAGGTGTTTCTACTTCTCCAATATTGAGTTGGACTTGTGCAGACCCCAACAATGATTTTTTAGTGTATGATGTTTATTTTGGCACCGATAATCCTCCTACAACTAAAGTAAGTTCAGGGCAGAATGAAACAAGTTTAAATCGTAATGGACTTAGTAATGGTACGGCATACTATTGGAGGGTAGTAGTAAAGGACAATCATAATAATTCCACAGTAGGTGCAATTTGGTCATTTATTACAAATTTTAATTGTGGTCAACCAATCTTACATGCAAACAAATCGTACAATACAGTATCTATTGGGACACAGTGTTGGTTAAAAGAAAATCTAGATATAGGTACGATGCTAGACAGCTTACAAAATCAAAGTGATGATAATTTTATTGAAAAATATTGTTATAAAAACGATACAGCCAACTGTACTTTTTATGGCGGGTTATATCAGTGGGATGAAGCGATGCAGTATAGTACAATCGAAGGTTCTCAAGGGATATGCCCTCTTGGATGGCATATCCCTACCCATACAGAATTCCAAGAGTTAAAAACTATTGTGAATGGTAACGGTAATGCATTAAAAGAAATGGGGCAAGGAAGCGGAGGTGGTGTTGGTACAAACACAAGCGGCTTTTCTGCCCTTCTCGCAGGTGACAAAGATCATACAGGTCGCTTTCATAATTTGCATTACTTCGCTGAGTTTTGGAATTCATCATCGGAGAACGCAACATTAGCAAGTGTTATTAACCTTACCTATAATGATATTGGTGTTGGCTTCGGGGTTCAAAACGTTACATACGGATATAGTATTCGATGTATCAAGAATTAGAACAATTAATACCATTTGCAAAATGGATGATATTTTCTCCTGCTACCACGCTCTTGAGTAGAGCACTATCTATAAATATCTTAGATATGCTTGAAGAAAATTTCGATTAGCTGAACTTCCCCTGCCACATGAGAGTAATAGAAAGTGGCCTATCACTACATGAATCTGAGAACCCGTTAAACTCAATACTATAAAATTTTGAGTTTTATGAAGCTTAAATTAAGACATAATATCAAACTGGATATGAAATCCATTGCATAAATATTGCATGATAATTACATCAATCCTGGGAGTCATAATTTATAAAGGATGGTTCTAAAACACCTTACGCAAATATATTGGATAATGAATTTATAGAATGACAAGAAACAATAGGCAAATATTTCAAGAGCCCACTGATCAAGATGAAGATGATTTTAACGTTGTTTATTTGGGCGGTTTTGTACAACATGCGTATACTTTTTGGGAAATTGCACAAGCCTACAAAGTAGCTGGTGATATACTCGTAGAAAAAGTTTTGTCCAAGAAATTTGAAGGGTACGAACTCATATATCCCATACTTTTTAACTATCGGCATTGCTTAGAACTTTATTTAAAATCCTTTGTATTCACCGAAGTGAAGGAATCACATAATCTCAAATTTATCCTTGAGAAATTTGAAATATACATTAAAGAACATCATAAAATAAATGTACCAACAGAGTACAAAAAAATGTTGTTGGAGTTATACGATTTTGACAAGAATTCTACAGCGTTTAGATACCCTGGTGAAATTAAATCTCAAAATGTGGGTGATTATGGTGAATTTCGAATTCATCTTGTGAGATTGAAAGAAACCATGAATGACTTCAAAGTTTCATTTGATAGAATTGCAGAGGCAGATCCAAACTTAAAAAGAATTAAACTAAAGTAAGAATGTCATTTGATGTAGTACCTTTTTTCAAGGCTGACACTGAACACTTCGTGACAGGATAATTCATTCAATTCGAGCTTCAGCGGTGGCGCACGATATGCCAATACATGATAATTGAACAACTCTTAATTCGCCTTAATATTCGTAGGTATAAGAACGGAGATATTCTATTTCTCTTTTAATTATTTGTACAGGGATATTGTTCTTTAATACAATACTCGTACGCCAATTCCCTTCTTCATCAAGATCGTTATATTTATATGATTGAGTATGTTGAACACTACCATCCGGTTTGTAATACACACATTCTTTAATATCACCACTATCATTATATGAATAGGAAGAAATAGAATGAATTAATTTCCCTTCAGCATTAAATGTTTTACTCTCGTCTATTGTTCCCAATTCATTATGTTTCATTTGTATTTTACAGTAGAGAGTGCCACTTGGATTATACCAATCATCTTCATTTCGTATACCTTTATCGTCGTACTTAGGTATGATTTTAATACCACGGTTCCCATCGGGAAGAGACCTATTTATTGCTATCAGTTTACCGGTACTATCGTAAACGTTACTTTCTTTGTAGAGTAATTCATTTGCCGGTGAATAATATTGAATTTCTGATAACACTCCTGAAATATTATACGTAGAAACAGTTTTGCCGTTATACTTACCCGCTGTTGGTTCGCCTGATGTATTAGCGACACCATACGATGAAGCGGTAATGACATGAAGCGTAATTTTTCTATGTTGTTCCTGTGCATTATTCTGGACACTTCTTTGAAAGACTTGATTGTTCTTGTCCGATTGATTCTGTGAGCAGGAAAGAAAGCTAATCATGAGAAAAAAGGTAATGCTACCAAGTATTAATTGATTGGCAGTGGGTAAGTATATTTCTAAGAAGTAGTTTAGAAATGTAATTGTTCTTTTCATAAAAATACATCCCTTTTCATGTATTTGTGACTTGTTTCTATTAAAAAAGATTTTATTTAGGTTGACCTTTTCGTAGTCGAAAAATTTTAGCTATGGTTCCCTATTTTTTAAATTTTTAAACATCCCATTCTAAAACGTAATCCTTCTCATATTAGTTTCTCAAGTTCACTGAGAGGGCAGCAATATAATTCTTTCCTTGTTCTGTAGCGTCAATTGTTTTGAGTAGTCCTTTCTTGTTCTTGGAAGAGTGTTATAAATATTCTGTATCGTCAACGTTTTTTGGATTATAGAACCACAACTCCATTCCTACCGCTTTTTTCCGTATATTACCAATCTATGGAAAAAAACTCTGAAGTTACACTTACAATTGAAAGCCTTTCGGGTGACGGGACAACTGTCGCTCACCACGAAGGATTAGTCGTTTTTGTTGAAGATGCAGTACCGGGCGATGTTGTAAACGCCAGAATCTGGAAATTAAAGAAGAATTTCGCAGAGGCGCGTGCATTGCAAATCCTCACCCCTTCTCCGTTACGTGTAGAGCCGCGATGCAAACATTTCGGTATATGCGGCGGTTGCAAGTGGCAAACCCTTGCTTACCCCTCGCAACTTGAATTCAAACGCCAACATGTCTCTGATGTCTTTAAGAGAATCGGTGGGTTTGAGACTGTGGAAGTTCGCCCCGTTATTGGGTGCGATGAACCATATTACTATCGTAATAAAATGGAATTTACGTTCTCCAACCAGCGATGGCTTTCGGAAGAAGAGATGCTTCATAAAGATGATATCAAAAAGGAGGTTGCTGTAGGTCTGCATATTCCTGAGCGATATGATAAAGTGTTGAATGTTGAAGAATGTTTTTTACAATCCGAAACAAGCGCGCGTATTTTAAATATCGTGCGTGAGATTGTTCGTGTTTGGGGTATGGATGCCTATCAAACTCATACACATGAGGGGTACTTACGTCATTTAGTGATTCGTGAAGGAAAGAAGACCGGTCAGCGAATGATTAATCTTGTCAGCACGCATGATTGGCCCGAAGCAATGCAAAACCTGACTGCATTGTTGTTGAAAGAATTTCCTGATACAACGACGATTGTCAATAATATCACTGAACGCAAATCAATGGTTGCTGTTGGTGATAAAGAGAAGGTGTATCATGGAGAGGGATATATAACCGAGAACATCGGCAAATTCACATTCCAGATTTCTGCAAATTCATTTTTCCAGACAAATACATTGCAGGCGGAAAAACTTTATACTGTAACGAAGGAATTAGCAGAGTTACAATCAACAGATGTTGTGTATGATTTGTATTGCGGTACCGGAACGATTGCTCTCTTTCTTTCGGATGTGGCAGAACGTGTTATCGGGATTGAAGTGGTTGATAGCGCTATTGCCGATGCGCAACACAATGCGGAATTAAATAAAGTACAGAACTGCTACTTCCTGAAAGGTAATCTCCTTGAAGGGTTGTATTCTAAAAAAGACCCGGAAATGACGCAAACAGGCTGGTTACGCGAGCATCCCAAGCCTACTGTTGTTGTTCTTGACCCTCCGCGAAGTGGTGTTCATCCCAAAGTTATTGATCAAATCCTGAAAATTATGCCTGAGAGGATTGTTTACGTTAGCTGTAATCCTTCCACACAAGCGCGTGATGCGAAGTTAATTGCTGACGGAGGATATACGCTGGATGTTGTTCAGCCCGTTGATATGTTCCCGCATACTGATCATATTGAGGCGGTGGCAAGGTTTACTCTTATCAAGTAGAAAGTAAAAAATAAAAAGTAAAAAAATATGTTGCTCCCACTTAATAGCTTGTTGAGTGGGAGTTTTTTTTACCAAGTACTAAGTACCAAGTACGCTTTTCCTTCCAATAAAAATCGTAGCTACGCCGAACGAGAGTAAATGAACATCTACCTTTTCAAATCCAGCCTGTTTCATCAGCGAAGCAAATTCATGTTGAGGCGGGAAGTTTGAAATGGAACTTGGTAAATAGCTGTAGGCTGAATTGTGTTGTGAAATCAACTCACCGAGCAAAGGTAATATTCCTTTAGAGTAGATGGTATATGCTTGTTTTACTACGGGAGTCTGCGGCAAGGTCAATTCTAAAATAAGTGATATCCCTCCGGGAGTAAGTACGCGATACATCTCCTTCAATGATTGTAACCTGTCAGCAAAATTTCTTATACCGAATGCTACCATAGTGGCATCAAATGTTTCTGATTGAAACGGTAAATGCATCGCATCGCATGAGACTAATCGTGGGGGTGTGCTTATGCCTTGCTGTTCAACTTTCTGTTGAAAAACTTTTAGCATATTGAAAGCGAAATCGGAGGCGACAAGAAGTTTCGGTTGCAGCCGTAGTGCATCTAATGCGAGATCACCGCTTCCGGTAGCAATGTCTAAAAAAGCGCCACGCCTTTTTTCTTCTAAAAGCCGTATTGCTTTTTTCCGCCAAAGGATATCAAGTCCGAAGCTTAAAAGGTGGTTGAGTTTATCATACGTGGGGGCAATCGCATCAAACATATCCCGGATTTCATCCGGTTTAGAGCGAACAGGTAAATTGGTGTTGTTTTGAGGCATATATACCCAATTTGCTTAATTTTGAGAAATAATTCAAATATTAGATAAAAGATTGAATTATTACTTGCAAATCAGCAATAATTCTCTTATTTTCGTGTGAAATTTATGATGCGAAACAAGGCTGTCGCTGTAATTCTTTTGGGGTGCTTGATTTCTTTCTCTAACCAGTTTCTGTATGGAAAAGATGCTGAGAAAGCTATCGTAGCGGCGCGTTTAAACTCAAGAATTGTTATCGATGGTAATATCGATGATGAAGCATGGTCTATTATTCCAGCAAATTCAGATTTTACTCAATTCGATCCCGAAGAAGGCGCTCATCCAACAGAAAGGACGGATATCAAAATTCTGTATGATGATGATGCTTTATATGTAGGCATCATGTGTTTCGATTCAACTCCCTCAGCGATTCAACAGCAACTTACCCGCCGCGACCGAACTTCCCAATCCGATAGACTCTCCGTCATTATAGATTCATACCACGATCACAAGACAGCATTTTTATTTAGCGGTTCTGTGTCAGGAGTCGTATCCGATGGAGTACTTTCTCAAGATGGCTTACTCTATGATGTGCAATGGGATGCCGTTTGGGAATTTAAGGCGCAAATACAATCCAATGGTTGGTCAGGTGAATTCAGAATTCCGTTTAGCGCACTTCGATTTTCCCGTCAGGATTTTGAATATGTTTGGGGAATAAATTTCCGAAGATATATTGCCCGAAAAAAAGAAACCGATGAATGGGTGATGGTTCCCAGAAGTGATGTACCACCCGGAACAATTTCATCAGTTTCAAAAATGGGTCAAGTGGTAGGAATAAAAAATATTCAGCCCCCGAAACATATCGATATTTTACCCTACGGTGTTATAAAGCAAAGTTACCTTTCAAAACCGGATCCGTTTCCCCTACGCAAGAAACTCGGAATAACGGGCGGGCTTGATTTGAAGGTTGGGCTTGGAAATAATTTTACACTTGATGCAACATTTAACCCTGACTTCGGTCAGGTTGAAGTTGATCAGGCAGTACTTAACTTAACAGTGTTTGAAACATTTTATCCTGAGAAGCGACCATTCTTTTTAGAAGGATCGCAGATGTTTAATTTCGGTTCGATGATTGATAATCGACCATTAAGAATGTTTTACTCAAGAAGGATCGGAGACCATCCCTATGCACCATGGGGAACACCGGCAAGCGGATTTTATTTTCCGGATGAACCGGTAACAACGAGTATTCTCGGTGCAGTTAAAGTTACGGGAAGGACCGAAGGAGGGCTTACATTCGGATCTCTTACTGCTTCAACTGGTAATGAAGAAGGTACGGAGACTGATTTAGCGGGAAATACCAAGTCCCCTGTATTCTTTGCAAAACAAGCCATGTATCAGGTAACGAGATTAAAGCAGGATTTCGGAGAAAACTCGTGGGTAGGTTTGATGACAACTGCATCAGTAAAACAAGGTGTTTCTTCTTATGCTTCCGGAGTTGATTGGAATGCGAGGACGGGCGAGGGTATGTATGCAATAGACGGATACATTGCAGGTTCATTGGTAACGAGTCCTCAGTATAATGATTTAACCGGAACATCCGGAAGAATAGGTATTGCAAATCTTCAGGCAGAGCATTGGCTTGGATTTTCATTTTATGATTTTACCTCGAAGAAATTTAATATCAATGATTTGGGATATTTTGGCCAGCCTCGAGATCATGGCGGATATACAGAAGTTATATATAAAGAAGATCGTGCTGAGGCTCCGTTGAGGAGATACTCTGTTGCAGTTCAAAGCAATTACCGGTGGAATTGGGAAGGTGATAACACAGTTGCCGAGCTTGAATTTGAACCAACGGTAGAATTTAGAAATTTTTGGTCGGTTGCATTTGATTATATTCAAAAATTTCCGGCATACGATGATGCGAATAAAGGTATCAACGGATTGTACTTACGACCTGCAGGAAATGCGTTCACCCTTACAGTCAAAAGCGATATTCGACAATCGGTTGTAGGAAATATTGTAGGCGGAATCGAATCATCTACTCAAGGAATGAACTGGAAATATGTTGTTACAAGCCTTACCATACGACCGACAACATGGATGCAACTTGAGCCGGGGTTTACCTATTCAAAGGTGCTTTGCGAAGAGGCATGGGTTATTCCGCAATTCACAGAAAATGGAAATAATTTGTTTGGTGTGCGGGATGTAGATTATCGTGACCTCTCATTACGAGGAACAATTACATTTACTCCAAGTTTCAGTGTTCAGTTCTTTACCCAGGTTCTTCTTGCAAAAATTCATTATGAAAATTTCAAAGAACTAATTTCATCATCGGTATTAACGCCGTACGATGTTGAACATTCTACTACGTTTTATCCCCCGGATTTCAATGAGCAGGTATTAAATGCTAATGTTGTATTACGCTGGGAATATCTGCCGGGGAGTACAGCCTATCTTGTTTGGACACAAGCACGTACAGGATACAGAGGGCTTTATTCAACCTCGTTCGGCGAAATTTTTGATGAAACATTCCGCCTTCCTATGGATAACGTGATTTTACTTAAACTTAGTTACTTCTGGAGTTTGTAACAAGAGAAAAATTGTAGTACATTTATCGTACAGAATCAATAAATGTGTTTTTATGTTTATATAAAGAGTAATTGAACAAAGAAAACACTTCCAGAAAACTAAACGGCAATTATCAGGTAACACGAGGTACATTATTTATTTCTGATAACGTGCATTCTGAACATAGCAGTATGATGAGGACTCTGCCGGAGCTATACATCGTACTACCGATACCATATAAGCCACATCACGGTTTTGTAAACTATTGTATGAATTAGTTTTCAATCATTTCGACCATTACAGTTCTTTTTCTTCCAAATAATAACAATTCTCACAAAACAATTCAGCAAGCAATGAAACTCAAACAATTATTCCTATTGATGGTAGTTGTAGCATTGTTATCTTCATGTGCTACAGTACCAAAACCAAGGATTGCAAAGGTGCGGGAGGAAGCTCCTCAAGTAAGTCCAACCCTTGAACAATCAATGGAACACTCTTTAAAAAGAAGAGTCGCCATAGCAAGATTTACCAATGAAACAAAATACGGTCAGGGATTTTTCTATGATGAAAATGATGACCGGCTTGGAAAACAGGCTATGGATATTCTCTCCACAAAACTTTCCTCAACTGAAAAATTTATTCTGTTAGAACGCGTTGATCTGACCTTTTTAAATAAAGAAAAAGAAATAGGGCGTTTAGACAGTCTGAAAATCTCTGCTGATTATCTCATTCTTGGCTCTATTACCGAGTTCGGGCGTAAGGCAACGAGTGATGTCGGTGTCTTCAGTAGAACAAAAAAGCAAACAGCCAATGCTAAGGTAAGTATCCGTTTGGTGGATGTTGAAACGGGTGAGATTGTGTATTCAGAAGAAGGAGAGGGTGAAGCCTCCTCTGAGGTAGGAACAGTTCTTGGAGTTGGAAGTACTGCTGACTATGATGCATCATTGAACGACAAAGTGTTATCCGCCGCGATTTCAAAATTAGTGAGCAATGTGATTGAACACCTTATGGATAAACCCTGGCGTTCGTATCTGCTTTCCTATGAAAACGGTAACTACATTATAGCAGGCGGAGCAATGCAAGGGATTAAAGTAGGCGATACGTTCACTGTATACAAACGAGGGGAAAGCGTTATTAATCCTCAAACGAAAGTTGCTATCGAATTACCGGGAAAAACTGTGGGTAAAATTCAGGTAACTTCTGTTATTCCGGGTAATGTAAATACGGAAATTTCATTCTGCACCAAGGTAGAGGGAGAAATACCCACCAAGGAATTTTCAGATTATTATATTCAGGAGCAAATACCATGAAATCATTGATGCTTTATATTCTCTCATTTCTTATAATTTCGATGTTTAGCGTCGGTTGTACACCAAGTTATACATCAACCACGACATTAAAAGCAGATACAGCCTATTTGAAATTTACAGGCAGAGTAAAAGAAATTACCATCTCCATTAACGACGGCAAGGAATTTTCATTCAATCCCAAAATTGACCTTTATGAAGTCAAACCGGGCAAAGTTTCGGTGAAAGTATATAGGGGTGATAGAATTCTAGTTGACCGTACCATTTTTGTTGATAATCACGCCACATTTGAGGTAAATGTACCATGAAACTACTCCCGGTCATAGCAGTCATAGTTCTCGTAACGATTACAGGCTGTTCTCCATCATCATCAACCACATATTATTGGGGTAATTATTCTTCCTCATTATATGATTATAAAAAAGCGCCCGATGAAAAAACACTTGCGGCGCATGTAACACAACTTGTAAAGATTATCGAGCAAGCAGATAAAAAAGGGAAAAAAGTTCCCCCGGGAATCCATGCAGAGTACGGGTATTTTCTTTTGAAAGAAGGGAAGGAACAAGAAGGAATGGAACACCTTGATAAAGAAATTTCATTGTATCCCGAATCATTAACATTTATCAAAATTATTAAAGCACAATACACGAAGGGAAAAAAATGAAACCATTTATATATGTACTCGTTCTCCTCGCTGTTGTTTTGCTTACCGGATGCGGGACCAACATAACAAAAGAAGAGTTTGCACCAAAAATATATACAGAACGTCCGACAAGTATTTTAGTTCTTCCCCCGATTAATAAAACGACTGCGGCGGATGCAAAAGAATATTACAGCACTACCGTTACTGAACCGCTTGCTAATGACGGGTATTATGTCTTCCCGATGGAGATTGTGAATGACGTATTACAACAGGAAGGATTGTATGATACTGAAACAATGCTGAATGTTCAACCTCAGAAATTTAAAGAGTATTTCGGCGCGGATGCGGTGTTGTATGTGACAATCGAAAAATGGAATACATCGTATCTTATTACTGCGGGAAGTGTGACGGTGAAAGCGGCATGTGAGCTTCGTTCTACGTTGACAGGAGAAGTTATCTGGTTCTATGATGATGAGGTAACCATTAATACAAGTGGCGATAGCGGCGGACAGGGCGGTTTATTAGGATTTATCGTCAGCGCAGTTTCAACGGCGATTAAAACTGCCACGCAAAGTTATGTGCCGTTAGCAATGCAGGCAAATGAAGCTATTTTCAAAGCATTGCCGTATGGAAAATATCACAAAGAGTTCAATCAAGACCATAAAATGAAGATTAAGAAAAAAGACAAAAAGGTGGAAAAAACTACCGATGAATCGAAAAAGGAATAACGGGTTTTGATCGATAGTATCGTCAAGGGTAAGAAGAAATTCTTACCCTTTTTTTATATTAAAAAAGCATTATTAGAGGATAAAATATATGAGTTTTAGGTGAACCTTCGGAACGGGGGAACGTATATATGATTAGATTTAGGCAGAATAAGCCATAAACACATCTTTTGAACATTTTTTCAGTATTTCATGTTTCATGTCAACCGTGTATAACATTCAATTGTCCAATTATAAATTTCAAGGAATTCCCTGAGTGCCGTTATGGAACGAGCAAGAGCTCGTTAATCTATCGAAGAATGGCGACCACAATGCGTATCGGCAACTCGTCGAGCGAAACATGAAGCAAGCGTATAATCTTGCCTATCGTTACGTCGGCAACCATGATGATGCTGAAGACGTGGCGCAGGATGCGTTTGTACGAGCATATCGCTCGCTGAAATATTTCCGCGGAGACGCGGAGTTTTCAACGTGGTTGTACCGTATTGTCACAAACACAGCGCTTAACAGGGTGAAACAGTTGCAACGCATGAATACACATGAAACACCAATAACCGAAGCAACGACAATGATGGCGGGATATGATCATGGTTCAATGCAGAGCTTTGACAGGACAGCGCATATCGAACGGGCATTACATGAACTGCCTACACTCCAACGAGCGGTTGTGATTTTGCGGCATCTCAACGGACTTTCAACCAAACAAGTAAGCGGTATCCTGCGATGTTCCGAAGGAACAGTGAAAACGCATTTGCACAGAGCGATTAAGAAAATGAAATCGAAGTTAGAGTTTTTAGAAGAAGAACCAATATGAAAAATCACACATGGGCTCAAACCCATTTATATGAATTTGTTAAGAAGGAATTAACCGAACAAAAACGACAATGGCTTGAAGCGCATATTGCCGGTTGCGATGAATGTAAGAATGATATTACAACCATAACGGCAGTGCTTCAAGAAATTGATACTTCGGCGACAGACTGGAGTGCGAAACAGACTCCTGAATATTGGAACAACTTTGCATTTTCAGTACAAGACAGGATAGCAGAAGATGAGAAAAAAAGCAACCTTGTTGTACGGTTTACCGAATGGATTGAATCTCTTATTACGTTTAGACCGAGAGATATTGCAATTGCAAGCGGAATTTGTAGCCTTGCTCTTGTTGTACTTATCGCAGGTAAAGATATCATCTTTACACCGCAGACTACACAACCGACAAGTTCCTCGATAACTGAACAGATGACTCCTGTTGTTGATTCGGAATATCTTCGATTACACGATTACTTCCGGAGATCAAAAACGTTGCTGGTAGGTATAGCCAATATCAAATTGGAAGACAGCGGTCAAATTGATTTACAATCGGAACGAAGCAAATCCAAGGGATTGCTATCTGAAGCGCGTCAATTACGCCAACGTTCATTAGATTCCCGTTCCGAGCGCTTACTAAACGATATGGAAAAAATCTTAATTAAAATGGCAAATTCTGAAAGCCGGTATAATTCACCCGAATTAGAATTAATTCGCGGCGGCATTGAACGGGAAAACCTTCTGTATAAGATTCGAAGAGCGGAAGCCATGTATCAACAGCCGAAAATCATGCTTGCAAGTAATAGAGAATACTAAGAGTACATTATGAAAACGTTAATACTATATATCTATATCTTTTTCACCCTGTTCTATGTATCGAATACACAAGCTCAGTTTGTGTATCAAGCAGAGCGACCCTCGGCGGCAAGAGGGGTAACAATCATCACTGATGGAGAAGCGGTTCCTGAAGTGGAATGTACAAGCGAAGCATACCCCGATAAAGGCAATGATCCCGGCTATGAAGCGTATAGGAAAGGGTATGACCTCATACTTGATGAAGAATGGGAAGAAGCCGTAAAACAGATGAAATCAATGGTATCAGGATATCCAAAAAGCCAATATGTGGATGATGCCACGTACTGGATAGCGTATGCGTATAAAAATATCGATGAGGATAAAGCGGTTGAATTGTATAAAAAATTCATTAAAACATATCCTAAGAGTAACTATTACGATGATGCCGTTGCCGATTTAAGTGAACTTGACGGAAATTTCACCTTTACGGTTTCCGGAGACAGTCAGCATGTTTCCATAACTCGCGCACCGGGCGGGTTTGCCATTGCAACGGGGACAACAATGAGACTGGCGCAACAGCAATTACGAGTCGCACAACGGATGATGGCGCCTCAAGCAACAACAATTGCCGGTACTCCGTTGCCTCATATGGCAATGGGGTATTACAATATGTCGCATGAAAAACTTGATGAAGAAACGCAGTTACAATTAGAGGTTCTGAATGCATTGGGTGATAAGCGTGATGATGAGAATTCATACAGTGCATTAAAAGAGGTCGCTATCGATTCAAAACAACACCGCACATTACGAGTTGCGGCAATGGACCAACTTGCAGAATTTAAAAAGCCGGATCCGCTTCCTGTGTTTATCGAAATTGCAAAAAAGGATACTAGTGAAGAAATTCAAAATATGGCTATCGATTACATCGGTTCACTTTCCGGGAATAAAAATCGTTCGGTTGAAACACTTTCAGAATTATTTAGCGCTATACCGAAATACCGTATTTCACAACTTCAGGCTGTGCTCGGTTCAATTGCGGAAATCGGGAATGATAAATCGGTTGATTTTCTTGGAACAGTAGCACGTAGTAATGATAATTATGATTTACGCCGCGATGCTGTGTATTATTTAGGCGGTATCGGAAATGAGAAAGCAAGAGCGGTCTTGCTTGAGATATTAAAGACAAAAAAGCAGAAGTAACTGCATTGGCAAACGACGCATTCCACAACATAAACATAACATAGATAACATAACAATATAATTTGCACCGGCTGAATTGGTATAACGTGTACATAGAACGTGTGGCTCTGTAATGTTGTCTTGGCATGAAGATTCATGCCACTGAGACATTGGGAGAAAGAAGAGCACATCGTTCATTTTTCTAAATCACTTTTTATATACCAATTTCAGAAAGCAAGTTATGAGCGAGAGCAAATTAAAAAACTCCGTCTTGTTACGAATGGTTCTTGTCGGAGCATTGACGTTAATCCTTATCGTTCCGGCAATCCTTGTCGAATCATTAGTGACAGAACGACAAAACAGGCGAGATACAGCAGTTGCAGAAGTGAGCAAAGGTTGGGGAGCAAGCCAAACACTTACCGGTCCTATTCTAACAATTCCCTATTATGTTGATACTATAATTGAGCGAGGAATTGTTCGCTCCGAGAAACAATATTTTCATATTTCCCCCGAACAACTCTATGTGGCATCAACTATCAATCCCGTTGTACGGTATCGAGGTATCTATGAAATTGCATTATATAATGCCCATTCATCAATTTCAGGTGAGTTTTCACTTGAAAGCCTATTTCAAGAAAAAATTCCACCTGAAAAAATTCTTTGGGATGAAGCTCTTGTTACCATGGGGTTATCAGATCTCAAAGGCATTAAAGATACAGTCAATTTGCTGTGGGCGGGTACCTCAGTTCCTGCAAGATCGGGTTTGCGGGCAGAAAGATTTTTACAGCGAGGAATAACATTTTCCCCAAAAACAGGTCCTGATGTACACACCTATTCTTTTTCGCTCAATCTCAATCTAAATGGCACCTCAGAATTTCGAGTTGTACCAATTGGTAAAGAAACCAAAGTGTCAATGTCGTCAACGTGGAGTGATCCGAATTTTCTCGGAAGTTTTCTTCCCGATACAAGAGAAATATCTTCGAACGGTTTCAAAGCAGATTGGAAAATTCTCGAGTTAAACGGAAGTTCTCAGGCTGTACCGGCAATAGCGAAGAATGAAGAGAATGCTTGTGGTGTCCGTTTAATGATTCCTGTGGATGAATATCAAAAGATGATGAGGACGTTGAAATATGCAATCATGTTTATTGCATTAACATTTCTTGCTTTATTTCTTTCGGAAGTGATGACGAAAACAGCCTTGCATCCGATTCAATATGCGTTGATCGGGTTGGCGCTGGTGTTGTTTTATGTATTATTGCTATCGCTTTCCGAGCATATCTCATTCAATCTTGCATACTGTTGTTCGGGAATAAGTATAATTACACTGGTAGGATTATATACGAAGTGGATAACAGGGAATACGAGAATTATGGTAAGTATTTCGAGTGTGCTGATATTACTCTATTCATTTTTCTTTGTCACGTTACAGCTTCAGGATTACGCGCTTCTCCTCGGCAGTATCGGGTTAGTATGTATCCTCATGTGTGTCATGTATCTGACGAGAAAAGTTGACTGGTTTGAATTGCGTACAGAAGAATCGTCTATACGCTCATAGGAGATTACATCATCAACAGAGATATGGGTGGTTAACCTTATCCCTGTTGATGTTAATCATTATTTATGCCTCTGAAAGATGAGAATATTCGCATCCCGGGCACGCGGATAGGTACGTATTTCATTATCCCATTTATAGACAATGTGCGATGGAGTAATCATATCAACCAATCCCACAATATCGTAATGTTCTTTAATGTAATTATTTGCCCAATCAAAAATACCCATTTCGGATGTCGGACGGGTTCCCCATGAAATTTGATCATTGAAAAGGATAAGAATTTTCGGTGAGTTCTGTTCGATTTCTTTTTGCATTTCTTGTTCCATCTGCAAACTTAACGCATGAGGTTCCATGAAGAAATAGGTAAAGAGATATTTTGATGCCGATTTCCTGTTTGCTAAAAATGGTATTTGTGGTTCAGAACCGAGTATGGCGATGTAATCGTTTTCTGTGGTACGGGATTGAACAAAATCTGCTACATGCTGAGATTCCGAAAACGTATTCGGGAAATACAACTGTTTAGAAAGTGTTGTGGTATCTTCTGTAAAGAAGTATGATTGATTCGAAACTATCCCGAATCCTATAGGAATCAACAGAACGATTGCGGGGATAATGTAACGTACCGATTTGTGTTTAGTACGCAGTAGTTTCTCTGAGAGAACAAAAAATACAACACCCGAACAAATGGCTAATGCCGGCAGGAGTAAGATAAAGTAATGAGAACGGAATTGATACCCGATACTTACTGCAATAAAAGAAATACAGGTAAAGAGGATAATTTCGATACGGCGTTGTTGTAGCAGCGGTGTGACCAGAAAAAGAAATCCAATTCCGGCAAGAATCCACACGTACAAGAAACTGTTCATAACTTGCGGCAGAACTATCATAAAAAAGGGGACTGCTTCCGTAAAACTTATTCGACTACCGAACTCCAACCCGTATGTTACATTCCAAAAATAAAATTTCGAGAAGGCGTCCGTTGCCGCTAACCAAAGCGTTGTTATTCCCGGGGGAATGATGACACCTGCAATCAGGGTACCTGTTTTTATTAGTACACTTTTAATGGTAAATGGTTTCTCTCTATCGAGAAACACCAGAACAAAGCCTGCAAACAGACAGAATACGACAGCGGGTTGTTTAATGAGGATAGAACACCCAAATGCTATTCCTGAAAGCAACACATATATTGTTTTTTTTCTTTCAATTCCATGCAAGAGCAGGAGATACCCAACCAACATCCAGAAAACGACAAAATGAGTTGCATGGGCGGCAAACGCAAGCATGGAAGGACTTAATGAAAGAAATCCGTACACTAACGCGGCAATTACTCCGGTGGCTGAATTAAATAATCGTTTTGTGAGGAAGAAGAGTGTTACTATGGAAGCAAGATTGGTAACCATCAAGCCGGTATGAATACCGCTTGCACTTTTTCCAAATAAAAAAAGGAATACAGCATACGATGCATATAATCCCGGTGGTTTAAAATCGTATGCTTCCGTATATGGCGGAATACCTTGTAATAATAAATTTGCCATATAAGCAAAACCCCCTTCATCCCGCTCAAGAGGAAAATTAAGCAGGCGAATACGAAGTATCGCGATACCAACCACCACAAGCCCCAATAGCACGTAGTAAATTGTATCGGACTGTTGGCGGACGGAGGATGAAACTGATCTTTTATGGCTACTCATGATATCGCAATGGATTATCTTGGATGAGAAATTGCAATTTGTTGTAATGCGTTTTGAGCCGCCTGAAAGTCGGGAGCTAAACGTAATGTTTCTTTGTATTGTTGTTCAGCTTCTTGAATCATTCCCTTGCTGAGTAATACGTTTGCATAATAAAAATGTGCAAGAGGGTTTGATGTGTTTATTCGTAATGCTTCTTTCAGTTGTTGCATCGCTTCATCGTTTCGTCCTTGCATTGCGTAAAGTCTACCGAGGTTCACTCTTGCATCAACAGCATTGGGATGTAATGCAACAGCTTGTTGCCAATGTAGAGCGGCTTCGTCAAGTTTTCCTTGTTTTGCCAGTGCTGTGCCAAGATTGAGATGTGCATCCCATAATTTTGGGTTAAACCGGACTGATGCTTTGTACATGGCAATAGCGTTCTCTATGTTATTGTTGTTATCATAGAGGAGACCGAGATCCTTATATGCGTTACCATTTGCTGAATCGAGTTTGATTGCCTCTGAAAATTCGTGTAATGCTTCATTAAATAGTTGTTGTCTTCCCGCTATGATTCCAAGAACACGGTGTGCATCAGAATTAGTTGGTTTTTGTAGAAGTATCCGATTGCATATCCCTGATGCTTCGGGGTAATTTCCGGTTTCTGCATAAAGTTCAGCTAACTGGCATTGAGGGTAGGTATCAGAAGAATCGAGAGCGATTGCCGCCTTAAAATGTTCTATCGCTTCATTTGTTTTTCCTTGAAACGAAAGAGCATCTGCCATTCGCAGATGGAGGCGAGGATCGGGGGTGACACGCGGTAGAATCCAATTATAATGTTGTAACGCCTCCTCATAGTGCCCTAATGCTAACAACGACTTTGCAAGATTACTACGAACAAGAATCTCGTTGGGTTTAAGTCGGAACGCTTCGCGTAAATAGACAACAGCTTCAGCATTCTTTCCTGAATCGGCAAACTCAACACCAAGATTAGTTTGGGCTACATGATTATCTGTGGTTACTTCTAATACATGAGTAAATAAGAGTGTGCTGTTTTTCCAATAAGAAACGTATGCACGTGTTTGATACATCATTAAGACTGTGATGAGTACACAACCGGAAATAATAACCACCTGTCGCGACGATATTTTTTTTAACAGCGGAGGGACACCCCACGCAACCATGAACGTTAGACCAATCATAGGCAGGTACATGTAGCGATCTGCCATGCTTTGTAAGCCAACCTGTACAAGTCCGATAACGGGGACTAACATTCCCATAAACCACAACCATCCCGTAATAAGATATGGTTGTGATGTTCGTTGTTTCCAGACAACCAGTGTAATAAGGGCAAGAATAATTCCTGAGAGAACAATATTTGTCACATCGTAGCCATTGCCCGGATGGGGATAGAATATAGCTAAATCGGTAGGCACGAATGCTTTTAAGATATATTTCCCATAGGCAACAATACTATTTGCAATTCGAGCCATCATCGGGAGGTTATCCGAGATGGCCATTGCTCCGCCCCGGCTTTGTACCCAATATGTTGTTATACTTGATCCTATGGAAAGAACGATGAATAGTATCTTTTCAATAACTGATCGTTTCATTTGCGCTTTTCGTTCCTTGGTTATTGTAAATCGTTGCAATGGCCAATAATCGAGCAGGAGTAGAACGAAAGGCAATGTGACAAGCATAGGTTTAGCCATCAACCCTAGGGCAAAAAGCACGAGAGCAACAATGTACCATACTATACGTTGTGAACGGGAATAACGTACATACGCCCGGATGGTAAGAATTCCGAAGAACCCGCTTAGCACATCTTTTCGTTCCGAAACCCAGGCAACCGATTCAACGTGGAGGGGGTGGATGGCAAAAACAAGAGCTACAAACGCGCTTTGCCATGTTGCGTTCGTTAATTCTACAAGGAGGAGAAACAGGAGAACGGCATTCAGAATATGAATACATAAACTTGTTGCATGGTGATATGCGGGATTTAATCCAAACAGGGAATAGTCGAAGGCGTGTGATAACCAAGTGAGAGGATGCCAGTTGGATTGAATTGTTGCCGTGAGTGACCAAAAAATTGTTTCAGGCGATATTCCTTTTTGGATGTTGGCATTCCGGATGACATACCCGGGGTCATCGTAAGAAATAAATCCATTCTCCGTAATACCAAGAAAGGAAATACCTGTTACAACGATGAGAAAAAGGATAATTCCCGCTCGAAGAAATTTTTGATTTTGTACATACTTCATAGAAGTATAAAGATACAAAAAGGAAAATTCATTTCCTTTTTGTATCTAAAAAACATGAAAAGATTATTTGTAGCGATCAACGATTGTCTGAATCGGGCTACCCTCTAAGAGGAGGGTAGAAGATTCGTTGCCGTATATCCATTCTTTGAAAAAACTATCAAGATTACGGTGTGAGATACATTAAACCTGCATCCGTTGTTCTGAGAGGGTAAGATGAAATTGTATGGAGTACTCTGTAACGCCGGGCAAGGATGAAAAGGATATTGCATAGGCAAAGAACAAGAGAATGATGCTGAACAGAGCATAGCGCAGTCGTATCATAGGAACTCCTTTTTAGAGTAAACGGGAGTACTGTGGAAAGGTTACAACATCATGTGTATATTCGTACTTTACTATTTTCCTGTACCTCTGAGCAAAAAAAAACCGCAGATGTAAGTTCTGCGGTTTTTTTTGAAAGGATTTTAATCAACCCTTATTTTATTTTGACTGAAGGATCAGCCTTGGGGCTTACAGAATCTAAGGTGATATCAACATTTGTAGTTTGACCGCCATAGACAATGATGCTTTGTTCGGGGATGCTTGCAACAGCATCACCTGCGCTGAGAATCCCGTTGTTATCAACATCAAGGTATGCCACAACACAACGCGATCCTGATAATACCGTGCTTACAGTGTGGGAAACCGGTGTACCACCGGTAAGTGATACGCCCGGTTCGTTTTCGTTGTTAAGATATGCCGTTGTAATACCGCAATCTTTAATAATGAAATAGAGGGTACCGGTTAAGCCGCAAGCCGCACCGACACAACTAACATTTACATTCACAAATCCTGTTGAAGATGATCCGCCGCAGAATAAACAATTCAAATCTGCCGAAACTGTTGAATGATTCTGGTCGGTGATCGTGACATTTGCAATCTGTGCTGTTGCTTGTTGACCAACATGTGCCGGATCTGTAAGGGTGAGGTCAAATGTGTATGTACCAGGTGCGAGATTATTAATATCGTATGAGTACGCTCCGCACGCCGAATTATAACCACCGTTGGAAGGTCCGGTTGCAACAATATTGACATTTCCGTTTGTTACACAATTCTGTCCGCCGTTCACAGTCCAGTTAATAGTTGCACTGCCCGCAATAGGTCCGATGGTGAAATTTAATGGAAGATTTGTTGTTTGATTGATGTTGATGGTGACATTTTGTGTGATGTGACTGAGTACGGTGTTACTTGCATCTAATAAATCTGCAACCATTGTATATGTACCGGCGGGAATGAGGTTCAATGTGAATTGTCCGTTGGAACATGGTTCAATGATGGGGGCGAGATTACCAAGCGCAATACGAACGCTTGTTGCATTTTGGCATCCTGTACCGGATGGTTGAGAATTGATTGTCCATGTTGGGTGGAACGAGCCGATAATGAGAGGTGCGCTAAAGTTTACTGATACCGGTGTTAATACCTCAGCGGCAACATAAATATTTTGAGTAACGGTTGCAAGAACAGTCAAGGATGGACTTAACAATTCAGCGGTGATGGTATGATCACCTGCAGTAATTGTATCAATATTGAAACTTGCCAAACCACATGGGTTGAGAATTGGAGAGTATCCGCTTACCGTAACGCGAACCTGTGTCGAATTTACCTGACCACAAAGCACATTAGGTGCTTGTCCGTTTACAGTCCAAGCAAAACCAACTGTTCCATGTCCGATAGTAACCGTGATAGGGATTTCTATCGTTCGTGCGGGAGAAGAATTATCCTGTACAGTCATAATTGTTACACCTGCATCCACAGGAGTAACCGTAACGACACCGATTGTAGCAACAGATGCTGTCGCGATGGAAGCATCAGGTGCAGTTAAGAGTGTATAGGGGGTCACTCCGCCGGAGACTGCAACCAATCCCGTTGTTCCTGTCGAAACACTTAGGGCTGAAGGCTCAGCAAGCAAGGGTGACTGTGTATCAGCAGGTCCTGCATCATCATTGTTACAAGAAATTATCAGCAACGAGCTGAAAAGTAACAAAAATGTACATAAGAAAACTGCAAATGACTTTTTCATAGCTAAAATCTTTCTTTTTAGAGTAAAACGGGCAACCACACGAAAACGGGTACACAGAAGGTACAAAATTTTGGCGTAGCTGTCAATTAACGAATCACTTTTATCATAATCCCCCCGTTTCCGGAGTAATAATCGGCATTATACATGGCTTCTGCGGTCACAGGAGCGTACTGATATGTCCCGGCAGTGACTGCTCTGACCATATAGTAAAATTGTTTCCGCGCTGTTGAATTGAAGCTTGTATAAATATTAATTCTATCATCCCGTATATCCATATAATCGGGAGTTGTTGCATTTTGGATAAACGAGTAATTACTCGATTCGGTCAATCGTGGATTTTCTATTTCAAATCCACCCGGGAGTAAATCGGTGATAGCGATATTATCCAATGATGAAACGCTTGAACTCAATGTTAATTTAACAACAAGCAATTCGTTTTGCTTAACCGAACTAACATCTGCAACTGAACCATCGCGCTTAAAGAACTCACGCCGGATTTGCAAACTCTTGTCAATAATAGGAATCTTGCCGTCAGTTCTGATGCCTGTGGTAACGATTGAGTAATAGACGCGCCCTTCACCATTCATAGACAAAATAACATTTTTTCCGAAGGGATCAATATCTATTTTCTGATTTCCTCCAGTATATGGAAAAGTTTTTTCTCCTACCTTGATACTACCCTGTATTTTGGTTGAATTTGCCATTCGTGCGGCTTTCCCGAACGCAAGAAGTGTGAACGCATTATCTTGTGTACTGTACCAACGGTTCGTTTTGTATTGCTTGGAAAGATAATCCATGTACATCGCAATGCGCGGATTATTCACATCGCTTTCAAGCAATACGTTCAGGATGAGTGCATTCGCGCGAACAGGCGAATCAAAATTCCCTCCGGTTTGACGATACGGTTCTTCGGGCGCAAATTCAGGTGGAAGTAATTCAACGGAAGTTCTGCGGTCTCCGCTTAATGCAAACGCGGCAGAAAGCAAATATCGCGTATCGGTTGTAAGAAGTCCCTTATCTGTTCGGTAATAATTCATAACCGTTAATTCGGGCGATCCGGCAATCGCGAGGATGTACAAAGCATAGATGGTGTTTTTATCGGCAATGCGTCGTACAGTATGTTTTCCATCAGGGCCGTATGAATAATAATCGACAGTCTTATTCCCGCGGGCAATTATTTTCAATCGTGTCAGTGCGGATTTTATCGTTGCCTCCGGGACTGCATAGCCTGCTTTCTTCGCTTCAAGAAGGAAGTGTGTGGCATACACTGTTGTCCATGGGTATTCATGATCGCCTCCGGGCCAATAACTAAATCCTCCATCGGGCATTTGCATGGAAACAATTTTTGTTATGGCTTCATTCACAAAGTATGTGGGACTACCTGTTGAAAGTATTGAAGGATCAAGAATGGCGGCAATATCCCTCAAATATATCTGGGGAAATGCCTTTGATGTCGTTTGTTCAATGCATCCGTGCGGATACCCGATGAGATATTTTAATTCTTTGGCAAAATTAGCCACCGGGAAGGGGCTGAGAGAGATATATGCTTTTCTGCCAAACTGTAAGAAGTCGCCATCAATTTTATGTGTAACCGATGTATTTCCTTCAATAAAATTGGAAATTCCTTCGGAAATATACGGCGCAGTTGTTCGTATAGGCAATTCAGTAGTTGTTTGGATTGTTTCTCCAAATGCTTTCGTTCGTACAATAACCGTTGCTTTACCTACTTGCTTCGATGCTTTAAGAGGAACCGTGACAAAACGTTCTTGATTTGCGCCAAGTTCAAGTTCAGCAGTTTTAACGGGAGCGACGATACCACCCGTCGTCTCAATTTCAAATTTCAGTTTTACCGATTTATCCGTTGTGTTGAATGCCGTAATCGGCATTATCATGGAATCATTCGGGCTTAAGAATCGAGGTAAGGCAGCTGTCAGCACGATGGGGTCTGAAACTTTCATCGCTTTTTGGGCAGAACCAAACTTATCTCCTTTGTATGCCAACGCCATCAATCGCAGTTCACCGCTGAATTCAGGAATATCGAATGTAATTCCCGCTTGACCGTTGGCATCTGTTTTCAGTATTCCCGACCATAATGCTAATGGTTTAAAACGGAGAACTCCTAATGGGTTTACCTTCTGTCCTAACTCAGCATCACTGCCGCCTGTTTTACTTTTGCCTAATTCAGGCAACAAATTTTTAAAGAAATCATACGTTTCGGTTTGTAATGCCTTGCGCGCATAAAAATATTTATAAGGGTTTGGCGTTTGATAATTTTTAAGTTGTAATATTCCTTCATCAACGGCGGCAATAGTTACGAAAATATTCTTCTCGTTTCCGGCTTTTATCGTAATGGATTGTTTTGTTTTCGGTCGTATCTTTTCCGGCGCATTGATTGTGATAGGAATGTTGTTCGATTTCTTTTCGACAAAGAGCGGAACAAACCCATGTCCCACAAGAAGAGGAATATTCAAATCAGTAATTTTTCTAAACAAGACTGCACTGATGTACACATTAGGAAGGAATTTTTCTTCTATGGGGATTTCCAACGATGCGGCATTATTCTTCACATCAAGGAAATGATAACTATAGACTTGATTCCGTTCCACCGTAACCAGCATTTTTCCGCTGAATGGCGCTTTGAACAGAATCTTTGCTTTCTCTCCGGGGGCGTACACCGAATCGTTGAGGACAATATCTACGCGTGCTTCAGGATTGATATCAAACGATGTAACATCGGATGTCCCCCAGCTATACGAATAAAATGAGAATTGATTGTATCCGGTATCTCCTGCTTTTGAAACACGCACACGGTAATCGCCGGAACGTGAGGTGCTGTATTTATAATCATACGGCTGTGAACTGAGTGTTACATTTTCGGTATGCTCGACAACTTCTCGAAGTTCAGAAACATAACGTAAAGCGCCGTTACCCTGATACTGACGTAAGACAGAATGCCATTCCATCCGGATGACTTCAATTGTTGCATTGAATCCGTTGATAGGTTTATCATCTTTTCCGACAACAACTATTTGCATTCGTTGCGGAGATTGCGGTTTTTGATAGTAATCTCCGTAGTTTTTCAACCCGATGTAATAGTTTTTCGGATGGACGATGGTATTAGCGACCTGATACACCGGTCGTCCCGATTCATCAAAGACAGCAACTCTGCCATGAGCTTTTACAACGCCGTTTGAAGTGATCGAAGTGGGAACTTCAAATTCGATTGTTCCTTTTCCTTCGGTATCCGTTTTTCCCGTAAGGATGGTAGGACTTGGTGTTGTGTTTTTTGCTGATTCATCACTGAATCGAAAATCCCTATAATTTTTAGAATAGAATGGTATATGCTGGAATGTTCCTTCAAATTCGTAATTTCTACCTGCCGCAGGAGGACCAAAGAAGTTTAATGCTTCAAGAGTATAAACAATTTTTTCTCCAAGCCCGGCAGATTCTTTGGAGGCTTTTAAGTTTACTTTCAATCTATCCGGTACAAAATCTTCAACACTGACATAGTAATCGGTGAGGAAAATATCATTCCCTGTATAGATCTGTAATGTGTATGTTCCCGTTAGTGATGATGTTGATGTGGGGAACGTAATATCAAACGAACCTTCTTCGTTCAGTGTTTGCCGCAGTTCTTTTATCAAGTTGCCGCGCGGACTTATGATTTTAACCTTAACCGGCATCTTCGGAGGGAGCGTGCTGTGAAGAATTCTCACAATGCCCGAAACGTGGAGAGTTTCTCCGGGACGGTATAATGTTCTGTCTCCATAGATAAACGCATCGTATTGTCGCTCGTTCTCATATTTCCCGCCAACATCAAAACGGGATGTTTCTATCCGGTAATCTTGAAGATTGATATAATTGTAATCATTGTCTAATTCGGCGGTGACAAGTTTGAGGTAAAAATCTTTTTTCAATTCTCTGAAATTATCGAAACGGGCAACACCATCACCATCGGCTTTCATACTTGCAATCGTTTGATTGTTTGTTGAAATCAATTGGATAGTAGCACCGCTTGCAGGTTCAGTTGTGAGAAGATTGTTGGCAAAAACAACGAGTTGATCGTTTGAATTTTTAACAATGAGACCTAGATTGGAGAGTGAAATTAATTTCGATGTTGAACGCCATTGCTCTTCGGGATTGGAAATCTCAACGACATAAAAGCCTTTGTAATCATTTTTGATATACGGACTTATATCGAATTTAGTTGAAATTTCCTGATTTTTAACCATGGAAATCGGAATTGTATCAGACCAAATAGACCTGCCGTAATTGCCGACATAATATCTGTACTTTGGTGAATTATTTGATTCTTCATAGTAATTACCTTCGTCATCGTAGTCATAATATCCCCAATCATATTGTCTTCCGCTTTCCAGAAAGAAGACGAGATTATTTTGAAATACCTGACTTACGCGGATATACAAATGAGTTAAGTTAAGAGTTTTTAGTTCTATGTTCTTTTCTCCGCCAAGCAGTAAGTATGAGCCATTCGTTGAACCAAACCGGAATGTTGGCTTTATATTGCCGATAAGAATATCGGCATTGTAATCGTTTTCGGTTTTTGCTTCAAGTATACTTTCTAACCCTGTTTTAATAACAAGACGAAATGTTGAACCGGGTTCGAACTTTCCTTTCATGGTTAAACTGTTACGGCTTGTTTCAAGCGTAAAATCGCGATGTGGTGTTATGCTGATAAATTGTCGTGCTTTTGATGAATCAATTTCTTGTGATGTGTTGATGGTAATCCAGCTTGTTGTTCCATCAAAACCAAAATCATGGCCGTATATTTTCAAATGCCCGATACCCGGAAGCGTAAACGAAAACGGTTTATCTGCTTTGATATGTGTTTTTGTTTCTGTTGATACTAATTGCTCCGGGAATTCAATGGTAATAACTTTATCTTTTTCGTTTTGCGTTACAGTTCCAATTTCAATGGGAATGACGCGCGATGCTTGTGGTGTGACAACTGTAACACCGCTAACCTGTTCGCCATCAATTTTTACTGTTATCAAGTTTTGTATTTCAGTAGGATTAACAGCATAGGTAAATTCAATATTCGCTTTGATACCGATGAGTCTTCTTTCCCCCACACGGTCATAGAAGAATTCGGCGCTTTTCATTCTGAACGATTCTGTTGCGAATTCAAATGAACCCTCGCCTTCAAATGATTTCATGCCGGAATATTGAAGTAACAGGGCTGAGTTAATTTCGCCTTTATACTTCGTATCCCCTCTCAGTACAGAATCGGGACTGAAAATTAATGTCGAAGTATCCTGCCAAACGAACATACCCGGTATTTCCGGTGAAAATGCTATAAATGGCGTTTTCATCATTACACCGACAGATTCTACGGGTACAACGAGCTTGGAAAATTGGAACAGCATCTGTCCGGTAGAACTTCGTTCACCTGCCGGAAGCGAAGATGTTACTTTTAATGTTTCAGCCTCGCGATGAGAACACGAACAAAAGAATAACGCAATGAGAATGATGAATACTATGAATCTGGAATATGACATACCATGCTCCGTGGCAATATGAGTGTGAGAATTTGGTTGAGTTATCATTGTTGGTGCATTGTTACAATGCATATTTAATGGTGATTGTTACTGTTGAAGTTCTGCCTTTATCATCAACGCACGAAATTGTGTGAGCGCCCGATGATAGTGAAATGAAAAGTTGTTTACTTACTTTTTCTCGTTTGAGAAATTGATTGTCGACGTACCAGTTGTTTTCTTTTACGTCGATGCCCGCAGTTGCTTGCAATGCGATTTCTTGATGTTCTGAAAGGAGGTAATAGGTCATCTCGTTGGAAGGACTGATAATTGTCGGTCCTGTGCCGGCGAACACTTGCGTACACGTTATGTTGTGAGGCGGAAGTGTTGCATACACTAATCCTGTTTTCTCGAGGAAGGGAAGAAGTTCCGCAGGATAATCTGGGTAGATGATTGTTTTGTAATTGTTCGATCCGAGGCATGATGGGCAGTAACCCGTTTTCCCGTCTAAGGAAACAAGAGCCTCTTTATCAAATTCACAATAGCGTTGCAACGTATTGCGGACGGAGTACCAATCCTCGGTGACATGGGTGCAACGAACAGTGGGTAGCGAACCGCTGTTGGCGCATACCTCATGAAGCAGAATATCGCTTGGCTGTTTCAAGATTGATTTTTGCCGCGATGTTGAGATTGAATTAAAAATATCAATAAGCAACGGAGCGGCTGCTCTCCCGCCTGTGAGTTCCGGGTTCCCCTTATGAGTTACATTTCCAATCCAAACACCTATGGTAAACTCAGCAGAGTAGCCGATACACCATGCATCATGTCTGCCGTAGCTTGTTCCTGTTTTGAAGGCAACCTTCGGAAGGTTGAGTGATGATTCAAAGTTGTTCGGTAAATCGGGACGGTCTAATCCTGATAATATTTCCGTTATCATAAATGCAGATGACGGACTAAATACGGTTCTGGGTTGTTGCATAGTTGAATTTTTTTGCTTGAAAAACACCAATGGAGAGTAATCTCCCGCATTGGGAAAGGAAGCATAGCCGGCAACGAGTTCCTGAAGGCTAACACCACATCCGCCAAGAATAACACTCAGCCCGAGTTTATCTTTTTGCTGTTTTAATGATGAAAAGCCGGAATTTCCTGCAAATTGGATAAAAGATTCCAAGCCTGCATTTTTAAGTAATCGTACCATTGGAACATTTAACGAGCGGCGTAACGCATCTTCTGCATAAACCAACCCTGAATATTTTGTATCATAGTTTTCAGCGTGGAAGCCTTCGGCATCGTACGGAGTATCGAGCAGGCGCGATTTAGGTGTTAAGGTTCCTTTATCCATTTGCATGACGAAAAGGAATGGCTTCAGAGTAGAGCCGGGTGATGCGAGTGCTTTAATTGCATCCACCTGACCATGCGCGCTTACGTCGTTGTAATTTTCTGTACCGGTATAGGCAAGAATTTCGCGCGTGCGGTTATGGACAACAAGAACCGCTCCGTTCGGCACCCCGCGTTGTTTCCATGCCTGCATGTGACTTGATAATAATGCTTCTACCTGTTGCTGAATATGAATATTGAGTGATGATACAACTTCATCCGATGTGTGAGGAAGTTCCTTAATTCGTAAACAAAACTGCGGTGCATACGTTGGCAATTGATGACGGAACGCGACGGCAGGTGTTTGCCAGATAATGGATGAATCCTGTTTGGTTAATAATCCGTTTTGAATCCATGGCAAGGCGCGGCGTTTTCGTTCCTGATATAATTTATCAGGGAAGCGGTCAGGGCGAAAATCGTTGGGGTCGTTTGGGATTAAAATTAAATCAAAAAGCTGTGCAATATTTAAACGTTCGGGAGGAGTTTGATAATACAATAACGATGCGGATTTCAGTCCTTCGATATTACCGCCGAGAGGAACCATAGAAAGATACATCTCAAGAATTTCATTCTTTGAATGATGCACCTCAAGCTGAACGGCGCGGAACATTTCTTTTATTTTGTTGAAGTATGACCGCTCTTTCGGTTCCATCATGCGGGCGACTTGCATGGTAATTGTTGATGCACCGGAGACGCGTTTCCCGGTTGTAATATTCTGAAAGAGTGCGCGTGCAACAGAAAACGGATTTACTCCGGGATGATAATAAAAGAAACGGTCTTCTTTTTTGATGAGGATATATTTCAGTTTTACAGGAATTTCTTCGGGATGGGTTCGTATTCTCCATGCACCGTCATCGGCGAGGAATACGCGGAGGATTTTGCCGCTTCGGTCTTTCACAACAAGAGAATAGGGCTTTCCGGGGGGGAGCGGAAATAAATAATCAAGCGCTACAAATATGAGCGCAATGACGAGTATGCCACTTACCGTGGCAAATAAGAATTTTCTCCACATACGTAGTTAGTGCAAACATACTGTTTTATAGGATGAAAATCAAAAATCACTTGAGATTGTTGAAATTATTGTTATTTGTTATGGGTTTATCCGCAATGGGAAGCACCCGGCATGAATTTGTGGTAATTGGATGTCAAACTCTGATTGAGCCGAAATTATTGGTGTAGGGGGAACTTTGCAACTCTTTGCAATCCTCTCAAGAAGTTTGCAAACTTGCAAAGTTGCAAAGTGTGCCAAGGGCATCGCTTTGCCGACAAAGTACCGAAATTGACTTGTTTTGGTCGCTTTATAAGATTGAATAGAGGTTTGCCACTTTGACACGCGCATACTCATGTCAAAGTGGCAAAGTCAGCGAAAAAGGAGAATATCAGAATTTTGTAATAGTTCGTTTAGTTATACTTGCCCCAAATAGACAAATGATGGTGATTTTGGTATGAAAAAGGATAATAATTCCAATGGCAATCCTAAAACTCTACTTCAACACCTACAACGGGGAAGAATTGGAATTGGTACACTGTTTCTGTTGTGCCGTCACTCCGGTGTTCTTCGTAAAATACATTTTGTGTATTCAATACATTCATTAACGCAAAGTATACATTTATATTATGTCCCGACATGTAATATCTGCTTAAAAATTGGAGATCGAGACGACTGTAATCGGGGTAGCGCGCTCCGTTCTCATCATTAGTTGAAATCCACGCGCCGTTAGACCAATGGACACCACCTTCACGTGATTGTTTCCATGTTACATATTGTTGAGGAGTGTATGGTCGTCCCGATTGGTAACGATATTTGAAACTTACTTCCATTTCGTTGGAGAACGGGAAAATGTATAATGGGTACTTGATATAAAACGGCTGGTTATCTCTCCAATCGGAGAAGCCTTTTAATACCTTACCGCCAACCGCTGTGATGATAACGGGATAATCATATTCCGATTGATACCAATCAGTCAGCGGAGGAATGCGTGGATCTTTCATCATTGTTTTAGAGAGTGAGATGCTCAGTGTGCCGAAATAATCTTCAACCTGTTTTTGTTCGACGAAGAATTCAAGTCCGTATGCATATCGTTCGCCAATAGTCAGGATTCTATCAGACCAGAATGTTTCCATTCCCGAATAGATAAAATCTTCGTCAACGCCGCTGTTCGTGTACTGTTTGTAATATGTTTCAATATTCATTTTTAAACCGAGATCAAGAATATGTTCGTACCCTAACACGTAATGAGTTGCATACATGTAATCAAGATCATGGTTGTATCCAATCTGCCTGCGATCTCCATAATACGGCAATGGCTGAGTTTGTGAATACACTCCTGTTGATAGTGTAAGTGTGCTGATGGAGGGAATAAGTTGATACGAAATACTTGCCCGTGGCGTTAACGATCCCCTGCCGGCATAATTAAAATGGTCATAGCGGAGACCGAGAATAATACCGAGTTCCGGCGTGACGGCATATTTATCGCTTACATATGCATAGTAATTACTTGCATCACCGAAACCCAAACTTTGATGAAAACTTCCCTCGGGGACAAGCACGGGACCAGTTTCAAATGTTCCATCGCGATCAAGATCGTACCGGGTAGTATCTGCACCCATGGTAACATCATTATACCACCGTTGCGATGTTTGAAACTGTAACCCGGTGGAAAGGGAATGTTTTGCGTTTAACTGATAAAAAACCTCATATTTCATTCCGGCAAACGATTCCAAAGAGTGATTGGAGAAGACATTCTGTGTATTCATTATCGTGTATGATTGCGCTTCACCATTCTCATCTCTCTGGCGTACAGCAAAATCTTCCCGAACATCGATATCACTGCTTGCACCTGAAGAATAGAGTGTAAACATCGAGTAGCCTTCTTTACCGAATAAACTGCGCAATCCCAAGCCAACTGCATATTGTTTTGAAACAGGGGACATGACCCAAACACTTGAAGAATCGAGCATGTTTTTTCGTGCCTCATCTTTTGATTTCGGGTCGCCTTCAATTGTTATCCGGCTATCACCGTAAAGAATATTTAAACTCAGCTTTTGTGATGGTGAGAGATCGTACGTAAATTTGGATTGCGTATCCCAATATTTGGGAACTGCTGTCAACGATAAACTCGATAGACCGACAACTTTATCAATAATTTCAAGGAGGCTGTTCCGCGCAGAAAAGATATACGAGCCTTTTCCTCCTGCAAACCCGCCTTCGATTAACGTCCCGATTCCTGCCATATTCATCGCGGTATTTGATGCGAATGGTTTGTTCCGGTCTCCTTCGCGTACAGTCAGGTTCATTACGGAAGAAGATTTATTTCCATATTGGGCGGGGAATCCGCCGGTGGAAAATTGCACATCTTCAATCATATCGGCATTCACCATGTTAATCGGCCCCGCTGAATTAAAATCGTTTGAGTAATGATTGATAGAAGGGATTTCCATGTGATCCATAATGGTGAGGTTTTCAAATGCCGCACCGCCGCGAACAATAAGCTCGTTAATATTATCGGTAGAACTTGCAACGCCGGGAAGCGATTGAACAACACGCTGTACATCCTGGATACCGCCCGGTGAACGCAGTACCTCAGAGCGGTCAAATACGTTGGAACTCACCGGACTCATCTGCTGTGCTCGGCTGAAATAACTTGCTTCGCTTGTTACCCCTTGCATTTGAATTGCTGACTCATCAAGTTTAACAGTAACCTTTGTTGCTCTTCCTGTCGAGATCACCACATTGGTAACCACTTGTGATTGATAACCAAGTGCTGTAACTTTCAAACTGTATGTGCCGACATCAAGTCCCTGAATTTTGAACGAACCCTCGGTATCAGTTGAAGCGCCAATTGCCGGCTTTTCCACAACGATAATATTGACCGATAGGACAGGTTCTTGAGTTTGTGCATCAATGACTTTTCCCGTGATGGTTCCTTTATGTTGCTGGGAAAATGCAAATAATGGTATTAGAAGAAGTAGAGTGTATAGAGTGAATTTCATTGGAAAAAGAATATCAAGATTATTATTAAATGGAAAGAACGCTATGCTTGATAATCTGCCGGTGGAAAGACGAACGCTTGATACAAAGAATATACGAAAGAGATGAGAAAAAGATACGAGGCGGGATTGTGGTATTATGTTAAGGAATGGTTAAATAGAGGGTAGGTTTTGGAAGTTATAATATTTGATTCTGTAATAAAAAATAGGTACAATTTATCCAATATGAGTATAACTGTATCAAAAATGAAGTAAAATGGCTGACTCCAAAACAACGAAGGAACGGAAAGTAATGTTTAACCCTTATGGCGACTGCTGGTATTGTGGCGGCGAGGTTATTGAACAATCGCAAACAATTGATTACCGGTATCATGGCAAATTATATATTTTAGAGAACATCCCTACAGGTGTTTGTACACAATGCGGCGAGAAATTTTTCACGGCAGAAGTCTCAAAAAAAATGGAGGCAACTGTAATTGGAACTGAACATCCTCAAATCACTACTCCGATTCCGGTGTTGACGTTTTAGAGGATGATGTGTGTTGGGTAGTATTAGGTTTTTTTATTCTTGTGCCGACAACTGATAAGCAGCAAGGGAAAGAGATGAGGATTTTTTTGTAGGTATATTGATTTAATAGTGAAAACTGAGGTTATTGTTCTTCGCTGTTGTTTTGTGATTTTTTCTGATCAGGAAAAGTTATAACAAGTTCATTGATTCGTTTTTCGAACAAATTTTTTTTAGTAGGGTCGGCAAAGCCTTCAATAAGAAATCTTTCCATTCCTTTGAAGAAAGCATCTTTCATTGCTAATATGTCGACAATAACGTGATGAGGCTCTTTATTATAATCGTACCTAATGTTAGGATCCGGTCCCACCATCCACATCAGAACTCTTATTCCTTTCTCATGGAGCTTTGAAAATGCACCATAGGTGTGAACGATTGCATTGCGTGCAGCCCACCATTCATCAGGAGTAATTCTTGTGTCACCGTAAATATGAAAAAAGTTTGAAACCCAAATTTTGAAATCCTCGCCGTCATTATAATCCTTATTTTCTGGGCGATTAATATGAGACATCGCATCTATTCCAGCAAAGATAAGAATGACCGCTGCTCCATAACATTGATTTTCACAAACCAACTCAATTGAGCGACGTATGCCATTATTAATAGCGTTGTTTATTGGATCTGTGGAGAGAGTATTAATCATTAACCCTGCAATTGTGATTTGTTCATCAAAAAGTGATCTAGTAATGTACTAAACCTGTATAATGGAAGCAACAACTTACAGTGCGTCGGCTGGGGATTGCCACGCAGTCCCGCCCGATCCATGTAGCGGGACATGCTCGCAATGACTGTCTTTTTGTTCTATGCTCTAAGCTCCCTGCTCAGTGCTCACGGCTCATCGCTTCCCCTGTAAAAACTCCTCGCACAGTTTTACATCGTCTTCACTTCCCATAAATACGGGGGTATGTTCATGTAATGTTTTAGGTTGAATTTGGAGGATGCTTTGAGTGCCATCGCTTGAACGTCCGCCGGCTTGTTCGATGATGAATGCCATCGGGTTACACTCGTAACAGAGACGTAGTTTCCCATCAGGATTTTTCTTATCACCGGGGTATGCAAAGATACCGCCATACAATAATGTTCTGTGCGTATCTGCCGCCATAGTACCGATGTAACGTGCCGAGTATGGGCGACCTGTTTCTTTATCGTTTTCCTTCAAATAATCAACATAGCGTTTCATGCCATCGCTCCAGTTCATGTAGTTCCCTTCGTTCATACTATAGATTCGTCCTTTTTTCGGGATACGAATATTTTCGTGTGAAAGAAGAAACTCGCCAACGGAAGGATCGAGCGTAAAGCCGTGCACACCGTTTCCTGTTGAATAGACAAAGATAGTGCTTGTCCCGAAGATGATATATCCTGCGGCTACTTGTTTGTATCCGGGTTGGAGGCAATCTTCAAGCGTTCCTTTTCCTCCGGGGGATACTCTGCTATACACACTGAAGATTGTACCCAATGTAATGTTCGCATCAATGTTTGATGAACCGTCGAGCGGATCGAAGAGGAGGGCATATTTTCCTGCATGATACTCATCGGGGATGTGGAGAATATCTTCGTTTTCTTCCGATGCCATTACACAAAGGTGTCCGCCGTGATCCATTGCTTTATAGACAGTCTCATCGGCAAACTCATCAAGTTTTTTTACAATATCACCGCTTGAGTTTTTTTTATTGGTAATGCCGAGGATGTTAACAAGTCCCGCTTTGCTTACCTCGCGCCATACTAATTTTGCGGCAAGAGACAAATCGTACAGTAATCCGCTAAAATGGCCGGTGGCGTTTGGGTACAGCATTTCCTGCTCGTTGATGTATCGTTCGAGCGTCATGAATTTAGTTTGCAATATCATAGGTTTTTCCTTGTGAGAACACTGAATTGATTTCCGCCAGAGGCGGACGAGAGTATAATACTCCGCCCCTTGGGGCGGCTAAGATTGTGTTTTTGATACTACGCTGCTTGCGGCGGGGGTAGTTCATTTTTGGAAATGTAGCAAATGAACGTGTGGGAAACAAAGATTGTGATTGGGGTGCATGATTACACTCCTTAAAATAACTGTCATTGCGAATCTCCTCACGATCATGTATCAAAGTGAGGAGCGAAGCAATCCCCAGCCATGAAAGAGCATTCTTTGCTTTATAGCGTTTATTCTACGTGGCAGGGGATTGCTTCGTCGTCTCGCCGTGATACATGTAAGCGAGACTTCTCGCAATGACTGTTATCGTTTTCACATCTTTTTGTCTTTTTTGGCATTACTAAGTATATTGAATGATTAACGTACCACATTTCTCTCAATACCGCTCTAAAAACGGATATAAATTTAACCATGAAAATTGTAGTTTGTGTAAACCACGTACCTGATACCGAAACGAAAGTGAAAGTCGGGGCAGACGGAAAATCTGTTGATAAAACAGGCGTAAATTTTATTCTTAACCCTTATGATGAGTTTGCCATTGAAGCGGCGCTCAAATTAAAAGAACAATTCACAGGAGAAACGATTGCCCTTACTCTTGGCGGCGATACCAATAAAGAAACATTGCGTAAAGCCCTTGCCATGGGAGTGGATAAAGCCATTCTTCTGAAAGATGATTCGGCGCGGGATTCGTATTCCGTTGCGTATGCTCTTGCGGAAGAATTGAAACTTCGCGCTCCTGATTGTGTGATGTTCGGTAAGCAATCCATTGATTATTATGATGAATCTGTTCCCGGTTTTGTTGCCGAGTTTTTAGGCTTTACCTCGGTCTCGACTGTTATTAAGATGACGGCAACCGAAGGAAAAGTAATCTGTGAACGTGAAATTGAAGGGGGACATGAAGTTGTTGAAGCAAGTTTCCCGGTCGTTCTTTCCGCCCAAAAAGGATTGAACGAACCGCGCTATCCTTCGCTAAAAGGAATTATGGCGGCAAAAACAAAACCGATAGAAGAAAAACCCGCCGCCTCGATGCCATCAAAAGCGGAAGTTATTGAAATGCGTAAACCGCCTGCAAAGCCCGCCGGAAAGATAGTCGGCACCGATGCAAGCGCAGTACCCGAACTTGTGAAGTTGTTACGAGAAGAAGCAAAAGTATTTTAACCAACACCCACGATTGTCATTCCCGCTCCGAAGGAGTCCCTTGGACAGGATTTTAGCGGGAATCTTTCTTCGTGGTTGATAAGATTCCCGATTAGAGCCCCCGCCAAGGCGGGGCAGGCAGTTCGGGAATGACACAGTATGAAACAATTATTATTTAACCAAAGAAATTGAAATGAAAATTATTGCATTCGCTGAACAGCGAGAAGGTAAATTTAAGAAAGTAGCGTTCGAAGTAACACAAGCCGCCAAAAAAGCGGCAGATACGCTGGGCGCAGAACTTGTCACACTTGTTATTGGAAACAACGTACAATCAATTGCCAACGAGCTTGGCAATTACGGTGCGAGTCGTGTTGTGGTTGTGCAGGATGCACGATTACAATTGTACTCAACTACAGCATACAGCAAAATTGTAGCAGAAGTTGTGAAGAAAGAACAAGGTACATTGGTATTCCTTCCTGCAAGTCAGATGGGAAAAGACCTTGCCCCCCGTGTTGCAGTGAAACTTGGAGCGGGAGTTGCGGCTGATTGTACGGCATTGAATTATACGAACGGAACTGTTACCGCAACACGTCCTGTGTTTGCCGGAAAATCATTTATTGATGTTACGGTGAATTCGGATGTGAAGATATTTACGCTTCGCCCGAATGTGTTTACTGCCTCGGCGGTTACAGGTGGAGCGGTTACCGTTGAACCGTTAACAGTAGAGTTAAACGATGCAGATTTTAAGGTAAAAGCAGTTGCAGTGAAGATTGCTGAAGGTCGCCCTGATTTGACGGAATCAAGTATTATTGTTTCCGGTGGTCGCGGAATGAAAGCCCCGGAACATTTTGCACAGATTGAAAAACTTGCCGATGTGCTTGGCGGAGCAGTCGGTGCATCACGTGCTGTGGTCGATTTAGGATGGAGACCTCACGATGAGCAGGTTGGTCAAACGGGAAAGACTGTTTCACCATCGTTGTATATTGCTTGCGGTATCTCAGGCGCAATTCAGCACCTTGCGGGAATGTCTTCCTCAAAATGTATTGTGGCAATCAATAAAGATAAAGATGCGCCAATTTTTCAGGTTGCAGATTACGGTATTGTTGGTGATGTGTTTGAAGTATTGCCTGCATTTACCGATGCATGTAAAGTTGCACTTGGCAAGTAACAACGTATGAGCAAAATTCAGGTTGAAATATTAGGGCTTTCGACAAACCCCGCAAGCGGGGGTGCGTATGCATTGATTCTGAAAGAATCGAATGGAAGCAGGCGGTTGCCTATTATTATCGGTGCGTTCGAAGCGCAATCCATCGCGCTGGAAATTGAAGGCATAAAACCGCCAAGACCCTTAACCCACGACCTGATGAAAACTATTATTGATACGCTTGGTTCCGATCTTGTTGAAATTGTTATCAGCGATTTACGTGAAGGAACATTTTACGCTAAACTTCAACTTGATAGCAGGGAAGTGGATTCGCGACCAAGCGATGCTATTGCTCTCGCCGTCCGATTTGGCGTGCCGATGTTTGTTACCGATACGGTAATGGATGAAGCGGCATTTAACCCTGAGGATGAAGAGGTGGGAGACTCCGCACAGAAGAAGAAAGAACCCCGTCTTACAAAAGTAGAAGCGTTACGCGCACAATTAACCGAGGCAATTGAACGTGAAGATTATGAACGCGCCGTGAAGATACGGGATGAATTGAGGAAGTTGGAGACACACGAGTAAATATACTTATAAGTACATCGTCATAATTACTAGTATCACAACGCAACCATGTCGGTTGCGTTTTTTTTTACTTCCCCTCCATCAACCCCAACATTTCTTTCACGGAATTCTCCAATCCTACATTCACTGCGTGAGCGATAATTGAGTGTCCAATGCTTACTTCTTCAATGTCGGGTATTTCTGTAATGGGGACGATGTTATTATAATCTAAACCGTGTCCGGCGTTGACTTCTAAGCCTAAATCATGGGCGAATGATGCCATTGTTGCAATTCGTTTGAGATGTTTTACGCGATCTTTTTTTGTTCTCGCATCGGCGTATTCTCCGGTATGAATTTCAATCATATCCGCACCGATTGCTTTTGCTTCTTCAATCTGTTCTTTCACGGGATCGACAAATAAACTTACGGCGATAACGGAAAAATGTAACTCCTCAATTGCATTTTTTAATTTTTTAGAATAACGGACAACATCCAATCCCCCTTCGGTAGTAAGTTCCTGTCTTCGTTCAGGGACAAGCGTTGCAAGTTCCGGTCTAATGCGCTTTGCGAAGGCAATAATTTCTTTTGTTGCCGCCATTTCAAGGTCAAGTTTTGTTGAAATTTCTTTTCGTAAACGTACAACATCGTTATCACGAATATGTCGCCTGTCTTCGCGCAGATGGCAGACAATTCCTTTTGCACCCGCTCTTTCTACAATATGTGCCGCTTCTACAGGGTCGGGAATATTTCCTCCGCGTGCATTGCGGAGCGTTGCAATATGATCGATGTTGATTGAGAGTCGCATGATGATTGTCGTATTAAAAATGTTTGAGACTATTTCTTGATTAGTGATGGGTTTTATACCCATCACTAACGGTTGCGACGGGTATGAAACCCATCGCTTGGACAATGTTATTATTGTTGTGCATATAACTCTAAATGATAGAATATGATTTCTGCAATACCTAAAAATTGTCATTCCGACGAGCCCGCATACATGTATCAGGCGGGAGAGGAGGAATCCCAATTATTTAAGGGTTACGGGAAATTCAGAGTATTGGGATTCCTCCGTTTTCGTCTGATACATGATGACGAAAGCGTCGGAATGACAAATTCTCTCTAAAAGATAGAATATAATTTCAGCAAAAAAAAACTCCGTTAACCGGTGTGTGATACTCGGTAAACGGAGTTGTATATTCATTGTTTTGAACTACTTCGGAAATTTAGCCTTTCGTAATTCAACAATTAACTCATCCTTGTTTGAGCGGGAAATTTGTCTGCCGTAAATGGCAAGACCTGAAACCGTTCGTGCATATTTTCTGAGGGCGTGAACCGATAAGCCGCTCAATTCTTTCACGTACGATTCTTCATCCGCCGCCAATGGTTGTGCAACTTCCGGTTGAGATTTAACTTCGGCAGGTTGTTCGCTTGCCTGAGGCGCTACTTTTGCTACGGGTCGTTTTCGTGGTGTTACAACTCTTGGTGCGGGTTGCATCACTTCTTCTTGAACGACAACCTGAGCAACGGGAGGAGTAACGATGGGAGCAACAACCTTGTGAACTTCCTGTTTAGGTTTTGGTGCTTCCTTCTTCTGAATGTTCGGAGGATAAATTAATATCTCCACATCGGCATCAGGACGAGGAATAACGTGAGAAGAAACTAATTCACCAACTCGTTGTGCCGCCGCCGCGCCTGCATCTACTGCCGCCCTGACGGAAGCAACATCGCCTTTGATCTTAATGGTAATGAGCGCGCTGCCCGCGCGTTCCTTTCCAATGACCTCAACGTGAGCCGCTTTCACCATGGCATCTGCGGCTTCAATTGCACCGACGAGTCCACGAGTCTCTACGAGACAGATAACAGAATCTAACAGCAGAGTAGCAGTTCTATCGGTTGGGAGAGGTTATGAACGCTTGGGGAGAATCAATTCCACATCCGGGTGTGGACGAGGAATGACGTGCACCGAAACTAATTCGCCAACGCGCTGTGCTGCTGCTGCGCCTGCATCGGTTGCCGCTTTTACTGCTCCGACATCGCCACGTACCATAACGGTAACGTATCCGCCGCCGATAACTTCTTTTCCGATGAGGGTGACTTTTGCAGCTTTGACCATTGCGTCAGCCGCTTCGATTGAGCCGACTAACCCTTTGGTTTCGACCATTCCTAATGCATCAAGTGATGTATCCGCCATGTAAAAAATCCTTAAAATTGAATAGATAAATAACTATGCCATCAAAGTGGCACATCGAATATAGTGAAAGGGGAGCATATAGTCAATTTTTCGTGCTCCCAAAATGATAATTTAAATGTGATTGCCAAATCAGGTACTTTTTGGCGTATAATTGAATCTTGTATCTATAGTGAGTTCATCCCTGAATGCGTAGCCCTTACTTCTCAATAATGCACCACAACAATTTTCTTATCCATTTCTATGACATAATGATTCTCAAAAAGGATTTCAAGTTGAGGTAGTCTGTTATCAAAAAGCTCAGAAAGTTCCTTATTTGTTATGTTACCCGTTGAAAGTAAAAGCAATTTCCATGGCATGTTTTGAAGAATATAGCTTTGGAAAAAATCTCTGTCTTTTGTAATAACAATGCTTTGCTCTTTCATTGAAATTCTCAAAATTTCTTTGTCATCAGTTGCATTCTTGAGAGGAAGTTCAAGAGTATGTATCGAATTGAAACCTCTATGATTAAGAAACTCGGAGAGCCATTTAGGAAGTTGGGCATCAACTAAAAATTTCACATCACGACTTCGTAGATATTTTTTACCTGTGTAATACGAGCGGCATACTCTAAGCAAGCAAGGATATCTTCACGCTCAAGGTCGGAGTAATCGTTTAGGATTTCCTCGATGGTCATACCCGAAGCTAAGAGTTCCAGCATGTTTTCAACAGGATACCTTAATCCGCGAATAATTGGTTTCCCATGACAAACAGCCGGATTGATTGTTATTCTTTTTAGGAGATCACTTTGCATAATTCCTTTTAAGATACTTGATTTTTAGTAGTATTGCAATACATTATTTTTTCTTTACTACTTTTGTAATCTTCAACCGTTCGCGCGCTTCTTTGTACCCCGGTTTAATGACCTGATAGATTAAGCGAATACGGTCTTTATAGGGTACAAATGCGCTTTTCATTGCATTAATGGTGAGTTTTTCAATATCATCAAAGCCGATACCGAATACATCTTGCGCAAGTTTGAACTCTTTTGACATGGTTGTATTACTCATCAAACGATCATCTGTATTTAATGTAACACGGAATTTGTAACGGTAGTAAATTCCGAACGGGTGTTCTTCAATACTTTTTACTGCACCTGTATCAACGTTGCTTGTTAAACACATTTCAAGCGGGATACGTTTATCTAGGACATATTGTGCAAGGTAGCCCATATTTACCACTACGCTCTTATCATCGTCATCAAGTTTCATGTCTTCGATGAGGCGTGTTGCGTGACCTATACGGTGTGCGCCGCACCATTGTATTGCCTGCCAGATTGATTCTTTTCCGAATGCTTCGCCTGCGTGGATGGTGATATTAAAGTTTTCGCGCTGAATAAAATGAAATGCGTCGACATGTTTTTTGGGGGGATATCCGCCTTCTTCGCCTGCGAGATCGAAACCGACGACGCCGCGTTCACGGAAATCGACTGCGAGCATTGCCATTTCTTCTGAGAGTTGCATGTTTCGCAAAGCGCATATAATTAAGCCGTATTCTACGCCGAAATCCTGTTTTCCGCGTTCTAAGCCTTTCAAGACTGCGGCTACTACTTCTTCCCAGTGAAGTTTTTTCTTTGTGTGAAAGACAGGGGCAAAGCGGGTTTCAACATAGACTACGCCATCGTTGTGCATATCTTCCATCATTTCGTAGGCGACACGTTCGAGGGCTTCTTCTGTTTGCATAACGCCGCAAGTATGCGCAAATCCTTCTAAATAGAGGGGTAAACTGCCGCGCGTAGCTCCTTGATGGAACCATTCGGAGAGTTCTTTGGGATCTGTTGTGGGGAGTTTTTTGTATTTGACATCTTTTGCGAGTTCGATTACTGTTTGGGGGCGTAAGCCGCCATCAAGATGGTCGTGGAGGAGCACTTTGGGGAGGGTTCGGATTGCCTTTTCGGTCAATTTCATACGTGTCTCATAGATTTGTTGAGGAAAATGTACTCAAAATTATGTGACAGTAAATGTATGCAATATTTAGGCGAAAAACAATGTCATGAAAAGATAGCGTTTTTGTGCAAAATATGCTGTTTCAAAATGGCTTTAAAGTGTATTAAAAGAGCAGGAAATGGCGCGAAAGGAGCGCGAAAGGGAGCAAATTTGTACATGGTGGTTTGTCATTGGTTATTTGTCAGTCGTCATTGGGGTGATGCGGTAAGTATCAATGTTCCGGATTGATTTACTTTTATCCAATAGCCTTTGCCGGGATGGATGGTATCTGTTGAAATGTAGCCTTGATTGTATTGAAAGAAGGTGCTTGTTTGAATCCCGGGGGGGATGCTTATTATTGTTGAGGCTTCTACGGGATATGTAAGTGAACCGATGAGGTTCCATCCTGCCATTACGTGTATTGTATCGGAAAGGAATGGTGTTCCTGCTATTATGACGTTGGATGTTGAATCCATGTTAAGCCAGTAGCCTGTGCCGTTTATGAGTTGTGCCGTTGTTTGATAGCCGGTTTGTGTATATGCGAAGGCTGAACCGTTAGCTTCAGGGAATAATTTTTTGACATTATTATTTGTAACAATCATTGGTATGGAAACAAGATTCCAACGGGATTGTAGTTGGAAGGTAATTCCATCAATGTTTGTTATTGATGCACTGTGTTGAGTGAGATGGTTGTATAACGGATCGTTACTGTATGTTTGTGCAGTTATGTGGTAGGTAACATTACCGTCTGCAACATCATCAGGCAGACCGCGAAGGAGTATGGTTTGTGGAAGATACCAATCGGCGGACGTGAATGTGATTATGCTATCGGAAACCAAGATACCTTCAGTCGTATCAGAGAGAGAAATGTGAACATGAACAGGTGAAAAAGGAATGACCCGAAGTTGAATGGACATAATCGCACTATCACCGGATTCACTTGTTGCGAGGTTTTCCTGTTGAATAATGTTTACTCTGAACTTGAGGGCTTCGCGAACAGCGTAGAGCGCGTTAATACGTCCGTAGCCATAGATATAATCGTAACCTGAATCTCCGAGATCAACGGCAGTGTGTTGCAGAATATCGAATATTTCATCGTATGTCAGATCGGGGTTTGCTTCAAGCATTAAAGCGATTGTTCCGGTAACGTGAGGCGTTGCCATAGATGTGCCGCTCATGTATGCGAATCCTCCATCAGGAATTGAAGAGCGTACAGCATCGCCCGGTGCAGAAACATCAGGTTTGCGCCGATCGGAAGGAAAGGGTGTTCCTGCGGGAGAAGGTCCGACGGAAGTTGCATTGTATCGTTCATCGTTAATTGTGGTCGCGCCGATGCTGAGGCAGTTTGCATAATCGCCGGGAGAGCGTGTTGAGGATGTTGCGGGTCCGTAATTTGCGGCACAGAAGACAGGAATAATTCCCGCTGTGCGCCATGCCGTTGCGGCATCAACAAACCATGTTGAACCGCGTGTGCCGGAAAACCAACTGTTATTTATGACGTGAGGAAAATCATTTGTTTCAGAATTGGCATCGGGGTCGAGCATCCATTGAGCCGCGCTTGTTACCTGCGCAATTGTGGCGGCGCCGCTTGTGAGCATTTTTGCGGCAATAAATCTTGCACCGTACGCTATACCAATATCATTTGAATCGGGAGTACCGTTGCCGGGACCATCTCCGCCGAGGAGCGTGCCTGTTGTGTGTGTGCCATGACCGGCATCGTCGTAGGGAGTAGAATTTCCATTGATTGCATCGTACCAACTTGTTGCACCGCCTCTAAATTTTGCGGCAATGGCAGGGTGGGTAATATCAACGCCGGTATCCATTGAACCGATTGTGATGGAACTGCCTGTTATTCCGTATACGAGCCATACGGAATCTGCCTTGATGGTTTTTATGTTCCACGCGGCGTTGTATGTTATTGGCGGGGCTGATATGTTTTCTTTCGATAGACCATCCGTACTTATACCTTTTTCGTTTTCAATAATACTTGTTACGTACGGTAGTGTGGCAATTGTTTCAGCAAGCGATTTAGTTACATCAAGCACAAAGGTGTTGTTGATCCAGAAGGCAGTTAGTGTTCCTTTGTATCCAATGCTTTCTAATGATGATGTTAAGTTGGCGGTATTCCGGGCGGAGATATTTTTTAGAGATGCTATGAGTTGGGGGGCAGAAGTTCTGCCCTGCATGTATTGTTTGAATTCAGGATGTTGTGAACATTGGACGATGACTGAGATTGTTTCTCCATCGTTTAGCAGCGACAGTTTCTTTTGCAAGGGTTCTGAGATTATTCCAGCATAGCATTGATGAGAGTATGAACAGCCTACTATCAGGCAGAACAAGATTATTTTTATATGAACACGTACCATAAGGAATAGAATGATTATTTCTATTCAGTGTAGCTATTATTTTGGTTGAAGTCAATGGGTATTCGTTCAGTCGTTGTGTGGGGGCGATGAGACGGGGGGAAAAGAGCTTGTCTGAACTGTGATTTCTGTGATTTGTATGAACACTGTGATTAGATATAGAATGCAGGATACAAGAATGCAGGATGCAGGATGCAAGATACAAGATACAAGATACAAGATACAAGATACAAGATACAAGATACAAGATACAAGATACAAGATACAAGATACAAGATACAAGATACAAG
>ORJL010701640.1_pt1 | contig 49601 bp, 69 predicted proteins | sample 1779941 | NCBI WGS metagenome assembly ORJL01 (sample SAMEA104232317, study PRJEB22302) | groundwater metagenome | biome: forest; feature: aquifer; material: groundwater | place: USA | collected 2011-08-07 | depth 5.8 m | reverse complement strand
TCCTTTTTCCAAGTTAATTGGAAATTAAACTTACCAACGGTTGGGTAAACTTAATTTGGAACTTTTCTTTGGATTATCTACACTTGCGGTCGTAGATGATGTTTTTGAACTTGACGAAGAGGATGAACCTCTTCCCGTTTTGGTTGTGTTTTTTTTAGGCATATGTTTTTTGTTTTTAGTTATAACTAACTACAAAAGAAAGATACTAAAAAGAGAAGGGAAAGTCAAGAATTTTTTTATAAAATGTCATCGGAATTTTGATGATGATCGTCTATATCAACTTTATCTTTCATTTCTTCCACCATTCGCCGTAAATCTCCTCTATCTTCAAAATTAAACATATCAAAATTTAAGTTAATATAATTCTTCTTAAATTTTCCTTTTGAAACTTCAACTGGATTTATTGCGTCCATATAATCCCTCCCTAAATGACGATTTTTAACAAAAATTGCTTTCATATTTCCGTATTTATTTTGCTCATCCGCCACTTCGTCAACAAGCTTAAATCTTACGAGCAACGAATGACTGGACATCATTGTAATTTTATCTGATAAAGAAAAAGAATTTTCGGAATCATCTACATCTTTTGATGTTTTATTATTTGTAATACCTAATCTATTTAATTGTAAAGAAGCCCATAAAGGAACTTTAATTTCACCATTAAGAAAACTTTTCATTTGCTGGATGAACATTCCGATCTGACGCCAATCTGGATGATTGTAATCATTAACATCAAAAGCTTTTAAATAATCATAATGAATTAAAAATAAATTACCTCTACCAGCAATATTATAAGAAAATCGTCTTATCAAAGATATAATTTCCAAAGGTTTCATTCCACTTATATCTTGATAATAAAATTTAATTTTTTTAACTTTTGGCCACACTTCTCTCACGGCTTTAACCCATTCTTCTTTGTTTCTCCATTGCCCTGTTTGTATTGCATAATATGGAACTTTACTATACATACAGACTGCTCTTATTTGAAGTTCTAAAACACTCATCTCGCCGTTATCCATTTCCAGTAATGGAATATTATATTTTTCCGCAACGTAAGTGTTTACAAAAATTCCAAGACTGGTTTTTCCCGCACCACTTCTTGCGCCGACGATTGAAATATTGCCCGGCATATGAAGTGAACCATAAATTCTATTTACAGTAGGAAACGGACCAAACATAAAATTCTTTTCATTTGGTGGGTTGTTTCCTATTTCTTCAATCACTGATTCAGCAGATACAAAAATATCTTCTATTTTATTAGAATGATAATAACCATTTAATTTTTCAGCATATATTTTATCACAAGAAGTAATTAGTTGATCTACATTTTGGTCTCCATTCTTTACTACAAACTCTTTAACTCTATCAGCCGTTTCGCAAATTTCCCGTCGTATTCTTAATTTAATTAGTTCTTTACAAGATTCAACGCCCGCTTTTTCGTTAATATTAGAAAAAAACAAATTCTCTATATAATCAAAAATATCAATTTCTTCAAAAAAATTTATATTGAGATTTTTTACTTTTTGAGCTAATAAGACTTTATCAAGTTTTTCGTTTTTTAGATAAGAATTTCTAATAACACAAAAAACAGTTTGATGAACTTTATTATAAAAATCAGACTCGGTTAAAAAAACATCAATTTCTGGAAAAATTTGTGGTTGTTTTAATAGGGCGGATAAGACATGGCGTTCAAGATTTAAGGATATTAAATTATTTAGATTTAATTTTTTAGTGGGAATATTAAGTAAATCTTCCATTTTTTAAGCATGTTCTAATGAACCTCTTTTACATTCGTAAGGAGAAAATTCTTCTTCGCCTGATTTTAAGAAATATATTTTAGCTATTTCGTAACATTCTGGGTGCCATTTATGATCTTGTAAATTTTTTTGATATTTACTAACCTCGCGTATATATTTTTCACCTTTAATTATTTTTTCAAAACACCAAATACAATCATAAACTTTAGTTGCTCTTGCTTTATTTCTTGATATTAGTTGATAACTCATATTTGTATTGTAATGTCGGATATTCAAATCCGCAAATTGAACATTTGAAAATCTTACCATCATTTTCTAAAACGGCACTAAAACTATAATTTTTACAATTTGGGCATTTGGTTGTGTGGATTTGCCGATTAAAAGTTGGCATTTTATTTTTTTAATCTTTTCTTTGTTACCATATATCCATTAACCATTGTTTTTCCGCCAATAAAATTCAAATTCCAAATTACTTCTTCATCAGGTTCGATCCAAACACCATTTATGGCAGTCAATTGATTTTCATCGGGCGAACGAACAAAGATTTTATTTTTATTTGTGTCGGTTGTATTATATTTAGAAAAGAAATTCATAAATTTTACAAATATACATCAAAATTATCAACAAAAAATGAATGATTAAGTGGTAAATCTTCTGGAAAAATTCTTATCAGTTTATATCCATTTATTTGTAATAACTCTTCTTTTTTCATATCTCGTTTAATAGAGTTTAGATAGCCAATTCTATTCTTAAAAAAATGTTTGATGTATTTATTATGTTGAATTCCGTCGGCTTCAATACATAATTTTTTATTCAAACAAACCCAATCTATTCTTAATAATGTTCCTGGAATACGCATCTCTTCTAACCATATATAATTTGAACAATTATCATGTAACCAATTTTTTATTTCTTGAGCAAAATTACTTGGGGATTTTTTATTCCAGTCTATCCGATATTGAGAAATGGAAATACTTTTCAATTTTCCTTTAATTAACCACTTCATTCAAATTATTTTTCCTGGCAAATCTTCTTATTGTAGAAAACGAAACATTATATTTTTTGGCAATTTGTTTTTCCGGCAAATATTTATAGTCTTCTTTTATTTCTTCAATTCTATTTTGTAAATTATTGATTTTATTATTAAAACCGCCTTTTTTGATTTTAATATTGTGTTGTTTTAATATTTTACTTACTGTATTATGATGAACTTTCAAATAATCGGCCACATCATTTACTGTGTTGCCTAATTTATAACAATTTATAATATTTATGATTAAATTTCTATCTTCTAACAATTTTCCGGGGCGAATATTTTTTTTATAACTCATTTGTTTTTGTTTAACAATATCTGTTTGTTTGTTAGTGACTCCTTTACAAGCAAAAAGATATTGAATTCGGCCCCAAACTTGATTCAATAAAACCATATTGTTATGATTGCCATTTTCTGATTCTGGATGGTTTTGTTTTACTAACTCAATATATTTTTTCCGGGCATCATAATAAATATATTCTAATTCTCCATAATTAGCCGTCCAAAATGAACGAGTGCCATTACTGTTATAAATTGAGGTATCAAAACCTAATATTTCAAAAAGTCTTTGAATACTTAATTTTTCAATGTCGGTTTTTAAACGATAATGTTTGTGTTGTTTTGTTAGTTCCATGTTTTTTAATTAGAAAGTAAATTCTTAAATTTATTATAAAACCAATTACAAATTTCTGGATTTTCTTCTATATAATTATAGAAATTGTTTTTGCCAACTACTTCTTTTTTAAGTTCGATTCCACTTTCTTTAATTTCTTTTATAATATTATCATTAAATTCAAACGTATTTTTATTTTTTTTAGCTAATTCCCATGCTAGAATCATATCCCCAACTTCCATTGAGGACCATATTGAACTTCCCACTTTTCCATATTTAATAGGAATTTTTACTATAGTTCCAGTTTTTTCATTTGGTGATTTTCTTACCGTTAAAGTGACTATATGACCTAAATATTTATTTTTTATTGAATCAAATTTTTCGTTTTCATTCTCTAAAATATAGTGAGATGTATATCTTAAACCATATTCAAAAATCCAATCAGGCTGGTGAGAAACAGAACTGCCGCCAACTCCTTGAACTGGTTGTGGTTTATCTTTTGCATATGGATCAATTTTAAATGTTTCAGAATATTGACTTGTTAAAAGAGCTAAAGCATCATATTTATTTATAGGGAGGGCCAATTTTCTAAAAAACATTTTTGTCATTTTCGGAACACCTGCTGGCATAACGTTTTCTTCTGATTTTTTTTCATAATCTCTTTTTAATATCATTCCATCTAAACTATCTATACAAAAAACCAACTTTTGCCCCTTTTCATGCATATTTTTTAATAAAGATTGAATAATATCACAAACAGCCTCAAAAATATTTGATTCAAGCACAAATACCGTTCCTAATTCCCATTCTTCTTGAGAAAAAACGAATTTTAAACCAGAACGTTGTTGTATTTCTTCACTAAGGCGTCCTTCTCCTTTGCAATACAAAGCACGAGAATTTGGAATTGTTTTGAGATAATTAGCTATTACTAATAAACATTGTGACGATTTTCCACTTTCTAAGGGACCGCACCATCTAACAACACTTCCTGTCTTTAAATTTACATAAGAATCTAATAATAGAGAACCTGTTGATATTGGTAATCTTTCATTTTGTATAAAATTAAAATGATCATCTGAATATCCTTTTAATAAACTCCCTAATAAATTTTTAATAGCATCTTCTCCATTTTTTTCATTTATTTCTTCAACTTCTTTATTTTTTGGTGGCCTTCCCATAAGTTTTTATTTATATTTCCTCAATAACAACCGTATGTTTTGATGTTATTATATGAAATTCTTTATTTTCAACTGTTTTTCCGTTCACAATTATTGTGGTACTATTATAATTATAATCTGGTTCAATTTCCTTTGCTTTTAATTCACAAAGTTTGTCTCCATATTCACTCAATAATGTTACTTTATATATTTTTTCATTCATAATTATTTTTCATTTTTCTTAATCAAAGATTCACTTAAAATTATTGTTTTTATAATTCCTTTATTGTCTTTATAATTAATACAATATCTATGACCTCTATTATAACCACAGTTTTCCCACACAACTCCTTCAATATTAAGATGTTTAATTATTATACTATCGCCTTTAGAAAATTTTCTCTGATTTTCTACTTCCTTATTAACTCCACAACCACAAAGTAAATTTGTAATGATAATCAAATAAACAATTATTTTCATATTTTTAATTCAAAAACTCAATCACACTTTCTATTTTTTCTTGTATTTTAATATCGGTCCCGTATTTTTGAGTGTCAATAATATACTCTTTTTTGGGCGGAATTGTCAAGTTGAATTTATTAAATTCGGTTTTTAGTTTTTGGGAGCCGTCTTCAGTAAAGAAGAACGCAAGACTATTTAATTTGAACCCTAAATCCAAACACTCCCAAAATTCCATTTTATATTTTGGTAATAATTTTTTAGCTATGAGAATTTCGCGGCCCCAATCGGTGAACTTCGGAGTTTTCAGAAATCTCTCTACTAAAAATTTAGCATTTTCAAATTCGTGGTTTTTAGACTTTTTCATTTAGAAGATTTAAATTTTCAAAAATATTACCAATTATTTCTACATCTTCATATCTTTGTGTTCCATCATATCCGCCACACATTTCCTGAGTTATAGTAGTGGTATAATATAATTTTACTTCTATAATTGATTTTTTAATTGGTCTGTTTTCCATTCCATCAAACCAAGCATAACAAGAAACAATATCTCCTTCATAAATTTCTTTATTGTTTTTATCCATTAAACCAGTAAATTGTTGAAATACATAATTATCATCATTATCAAAAATTTGATCTATATCTAATTCACTAAACATAGGGGAAGTAAACTGCTGGTATTTTTTATTCCAAACCCTAAATTTAATTATTCTATCACTCATAATTTAATATTTGATTATTTATCTAATAATTATGGTTTTATAACATTTGTCTCTTCTCCATATTTCATCACTAACAAATGAAATTTGTCTTTGTTTAGCTCCACGATTTTTAGCCCATTTCCAAACTTTTCTAGTAGCATTTTTCTTATTATTAGAAAAAACAATTATTTCATGATCTGTCCATCCAAATTGACAATGATCATCTGGGTCTGGTCTAGGATTACCATCCCAATCTAATCCAACAAATGATGCAAAAATTTTAAATTTCATATAAAATATTATTAAAACAATCATATAAAGAATCAACCATATTATAGTGGTTATATTTTAATACAGACCGCCAACACTCAAATTGAGAAATTTCTGGCGCTTTATTCCAAGCATTTAATAAATTTTCTTCATTAAAACTAAAAAATCCATTTATACCATTTTTTATTATAGTTTGGGTAAAAGGTGTCCATGTCGTTACGACCGGGGTTCCAAACATAAGGGCTTCTTTCATACTTAAACTCTCACAGAGCGGCCAGTTCGCAAGTAATGTATATAATCGAGCGTGTTTTGTCAACTCAATTTTTTGTTCTTCTGGAATTTGACCTAGATAAAAAGTGTTTTGGTTGTCAATGTAATCTAAAAATGGATAATTAGGATAAATCGGACCGGCAAAGATTCCTTTTATTTTGTTTTGGAGACAAAATGACGCTACTTCAATAGCCGCAAAATCGGAATGTAATCTTGAACATTGAAATAAATAATTTTCTTTTTTATATTCTTGAAATTCTGGTAATTGTTTTCCCAGTATAAATTTGTGGATTTTTATTTCTTTATTACTAATTTGCGGGTCTTGAAAATCATTATATAATAAAAGATGTTTATGTTTTGGATGAATCTGTTCGCTATATCCCACACTCCAAGGAGTTTGAATTATTTTAATATTGTCAGTGTTTATAAAGATTTGCGGAGTGCAATGACAAATTATATCAAAACCTAAAATTTCTGGAATTATTTTTTCTATTGGGGCATTGTTTAATAATTCGTTGATTTGATCCTGTGAAATTGTTTTACAATTTTGTTTATTATCTTTTTCGGTTAAATCATCGAAACATTCAGATTTTGCTATTACACGAAAATTATTAAATTGCTTACATATGCGAGCGAAAATAGCTCCGCCACCATAGCGAGTAGGATTATAATTAGTATATGATTCCCTTATATTAAGGGATAAATCAATGTAAGCGATTAACAATGTTATATTTAGGTGTTAAAAATAATTTTTCAACAGGCCATTTTTGATTTAATCTATAAAGTAAAGTTGCGTATATTATATTTTTAATTTCCGCCCATTCTGCTAAAGTTTTTGTTTGATTTTCAAATGTAACTAATCTATTATTTCTCATATTTCTACTTTGTTCTTTGTGAGTAGTCCATCTACAATTTTCTTTTTCATAATTTCCATTATTATTTATTCTATCTAATGTCATATTATATGGTCTTTCTCCCATGTCTTTATAAAAACCATCAAATTTTAACCATTAGTAGATTTTTTACACATTCCATGACTTTTTTTTATTTCATTCCTATAACAACCACAGGATTTAGTTCCACCACTAATTAAATGACGAGAACAAACTGCTTTTATAATTCCACAATCACATAAACATAACCAATACACAAAGGGATTGGTAAAATTTTTAGGTTTTTCTGTTTCTTCAAGAACTAATAACCTACCAAATTTTTTACCTGTTAAATTTTTTCTATTATAATGATTACTCATATTTACATATTAAAATCCTCAAGAAAAATTCTTATTCAATTTCTCTATTTTATATTTTCCACCCGAATATTCTTTTAATACAAACATTTCTTTTTCATCAAAACCATTAAGGTATTTTTTGGGCCAATAACTTTGATAAGTATAATTATCGTCGAATAAATTAACTTTAACACCTAAAATTTGAGAAAACTCTAATATTTGACCGGAAAGAGTGCGGATAAGTTTAATTTTCTTTGACATAATTTTCTATGTCATATTTAACCATACGATCAACCAATTCCTCAAATGTAAGTGTTGATTTCCACCCTAAATCGTTTCGAATATTTGATGCATCCCCATTAAGGTAAGTTACATCCTGAAGTCGTAAAAATTCCGGATTTATTCTAACTAAATGATGTTTAATATATCTTGGATTACCACAATCATCATTATAAGAAATTCCATAAAATTCATTCTTTCCCGAATTATACCATTGCCCTTCAATTATTTGTGCTTTTTGAAAAGACAATTCCACAAATTCTTTGATTGTATGACAACTTGAAGCAGACATTACATATGGTTTTATTCTAGATACAATATAATTCCAATCACCTTTACTTGCCCAAAAAAGTTCTTGATTCAACATACGCCAAACTCCATCTGCTACATCACCACAAAATTGCCAACTTCTTACCGACTCTAAATTTCCAAGTTCGATTGGTTCGAATTTTTGATTGTTTATTATAGCATGATAAATTCGGGCCACCCCTTTAGTTATTTTTTTGGTTACATATTTTTCTCCGCGCAACTCGGATTCGAAATTGAAGGTCCATCCTTGCAATGCATATAAATTGTAACTTCTTCTATAAGTATTTATTAAATATCTTGATGCCGCTTTAGAACAACCGTATGGAGATTTAGGATTTATTAAGGTATTTTCATCTTGTAATTTACCATCATTATTATCATTGCCAAATTCTTCACTGGTTCCCATATTGAAATATCTTGTATGAGGACTATGTTTTCTAATAGATTCTAATTGATGTAAAACTCCTAGTGTATTTAGTTCAAATTGCTGAATCGGAACTTTCCAACTTTCTCCAACATAGGCATTTGCGGCTGTATTTACAAAATAATTAGGTTTATATTTTAATATAATATTTTCAATTGAATGAGAATCTGATAAATCCATTAGTTCTAATTTTATTTTAGAACGATCAAATATATATTTTTGATTATCATAACTTTTATGACGAATTGTACCAATAATTTCTAATTCTGGTTCTTTTTCTAATAAATATTTTATTAAAAATTGACCCAACTGCCCATTGGCACCAGTTATAACTATATTACGCATTATTAAATACTATTCAAAAACCCCGCCAATTTCAAAATATCTTTTTCTTTTGTTGAAAATGATAACCCAACATAAAATCCATATTTAGTTAAAAACTCACAATTTTTTAGTTTCCTATAATCACCATATTTTTTATAAATTAATTGGCGGGTCATCGTCGAAGAAATTATTGAGCGGCGCTCGATTAAATTTTCATCGCAATATTTTTTAGCTTTATTTATTATTTCTAATTTATTACCTTTATATTTAGGATTAACTATAATAGGTAAACAAAAATGAGTATTTTTGACATAAAAATCATCCTCTAATGGTAAATAGAACTTTCTTTTTTCTAAATTATTATAATATAATTCAAACAAATATTGTCTTACTTTGATATAATCATTTACTCTTTTTAGGTCTAATTGAGATATTAGTGCGGTAATTTCGGTTGGACGGTAATTATTGCCCACTAATCCAAAACTAAAAGAATCATCTACTAATGGATTTTGTAATTCATCATATAATTTGTGATTTACATTATCTAAATCTTTTATACAACGAATTAAACCATGATTTCTATATAATAAGAATTTTTGATATTCAATTTCGTCATTTGTAGCAATACAACCCATTTCCAACCCACACAATAAATGACCTATATAAAATGAATGTGTATGAGTAAATTTTTGCCCTATATTTACAAAACGCATATTTTCATGTTCATAATAAAAACTAAGCGAGGACTCACAGTTATCAAAATATAATGGTATATTGTACTTTTTTGATATTCTTTCTAAATTATTTATATCACCGCCATAACCAATTAAGTTGGTAATAAATAAACAAGAAACTTTTTCATGATTCTGATCTAAGTAATTTTCTAATAAACCATTGTTAACACAAAAATCATCTAAATTAATATCTATAAATACCGGCTCGAAACCTTCTCGTATCCAACAATTTACATTCGTGGCCCAAGTTATTCCATTAAATATTACTTGATTTTTTTCTTTGTTAAATTGTTCTAAATTATTGTCCTTATGATAATGTGTTAGAATTGAATTAGCCGTTGAACCGCTACTTGTTAAAACAACATATTTGACACCTAAAAATTGAGCAAAATCTTTTTCAAATTTTTTAACTCTATCACCAATTGACCAACGATTATTTTTATTTAGAAAAAAGAAAGCTAATTTTAATCTATCTAACCAATTGTGATTTATATTGTTTAGGGGCCAATTATATTTTTTATCACTCATTAGCTATTTTTCGTAAATAATTAGAATATTCATTATTCCCTAATTTTTCGGCATTTTCTAGTAATTGTTTTTTTGTTATCCATTTTTGATTATATGCAATTTCGTCCAAATTTCCAATCATTAAACCTTGATTTTTTTCTATTGCAGCAATAAAATTTGTGGCTGATAAAAAAGAATCAATTGTTCCCGAATCGGTCCAATATACACCCCTTCGAAAAAGTTCAATTTCTAGATTTTTTTCTTCTAAATATAATTGATTTATATGACTAATTTCTAATTCGCCCCGTTTTGATGGTTTTAGTTTTTTGGCCATATTTACTATGTTATTATTATAGTAATATAAACCAATAATAGCATAAGAACTTTTTGGATTTTGGGGTTTTTCTTCTATGCTTATCAATTTACCATTTTCATTAAATTCAGGAACGCCGAAACGTTGAGGGTCTTGGACATAATATCCAAATATAGTATTTTGATTATAATTTTGACTTATTTTTTTTAATTTTGACGATAAATTCATTGACCATAATATATTATCGCCCAAAACAAGACAAACTGACCGATTATTGATAAATTTTTCTCCTATTAAAAATGCTTCTGCTATTCCATTTGGTTGTTTTTGGACTAAATAAGAAAGTTTGACCCCAAATTGAGAACCATCCTTAAATAAATCTTTATAAAGAGGTAGGTCTTTTGGTGTCGATATTATTAAAATATCTCTAATACTAGAAAGAAAAAGAATTGAAAGAGAATAATAACAAAGAGGTTTCGAATAAAGAGAGTGAAGTTGTTTAGAAACAGCTAAAGAGTTGGGGTTGAATCTTTTACCGTTTCCGCCAAGTAAACATATACCGGCTCTTTCATTCATTGTTTTTTATTATATCTATTATAGTACCATTCTACCGTTTTCTCTAATCCCTCATTAAAAGAATATTTTGGTTGCCAACCTAAACTTACCAACTTACCAAAATCTAACCTATATCTAAAATCGTGCGATAATCTATTTTCAACAAACTTTATTTGATTAAAAGCATCAATTTTATACTTTGTTTTTAAAATATTTAATATCATGTGTACTAATTCTATATTTTTTAATTCTTCAATATCACCAATATTATAATTCTCACCACATTTGCCATTATTTAATACAAACCATATAGCAGAACAAGAATCATCAATAAAAATCCATTGCCTCATCTCCTCACCTTTACCATAAATAATAACATCCTTTCCTTGAATGGCGTTAACAATAGTTTTGCTCGTCATTTTGGTAACGTCCTGTAGTGGTCCGTAGTTATTACAAGAATGAGTAATTATTGCATTTAATCCAAAAGTTTTATAAAAAGAATAAACTATATGATCTCCAGCCGCCTTTGAACTTGAATATGGATTTGAAGGACGATATTGAGATTGTTCTGTGAATGGTTCGTCATTAATATTTAATGTGCCAAATACTTCGTCGGTACTTGTCTTTAAATATCTAAAATTATTATTAACATTTTTCTGATAATCTAATGCTGCTTTAACTAACCCATAAGTTCCCCTAATGTTGTCTTCAAAAAAAATATCTGGGTTTTTTATTGATTCGTCGACATGGCTCGAAGCCGCAAAATCGACACAATCAGTTATAGAATATTCTTCTAATAAAAACCTCATCAACTCTGTATTAGAAGTATGTCCTTTTACAAATTTATATGGTAAAACGGGCCAAATTGGGTCTTTTATTGAAACTTCCGAAATTTTATCAACACCCAAAACAAACTCCACTTCAGAAGATTTAGAAAATAAATATTGAGTAAAATTCCAACCTATGAATCCGCGATTTCCAGTAACTAAAATTCTCTTTTTTGTTTGTTTTTCCATTCAATAACACATCGTTTGATAGAATCATAAGCATTATCCAACATAATTCCAAAACTTTTTAATTTTTCAGTACTTAAAACACAATTTGTTCGGGGCGCTTTTACGGTTTTTTGAAATTCTTCAATATTTTCAAACCAATCTTTTTCGGCCAAATTTAAGTGTTTGGTTAAAATATTTATTACTTCTTTAGTTTGAACAGGTTCTTCATTAAAAACATTGTATTTCCCATAGGGGAGAGAATTGTTTATAATATCAAAAGTTTTATTAGTAAAATCTTGAATATTGGTTATAGAGTTAAGGCCGTCAACAATTTTTGGATAATTTATCAATTTTCTTAAATAATTGCGCGGACTATCTAAATTAGAATCAAATGGAAATCTTAGTCTTAATATATAAGATTTCTTATTGTTATCTAAAAGTTCTTCCGCCATTGCTTTTGTACCCGAATACCATGAACAATTATTAGTTCTAAAACTAAAGTTTGGAATATCATTTTCGGTCCAAATTTTCTCATATCCATTATAAATACAGCCCGAAGAAACATGAACTAAAATAATATTTAATTCTTGGCAAACTTCACTAATTAGAGTTGGTAAAATAACATTAGATTCTAAACATTCTATTTTTTGCGATTCAGCCGCGTCAACATTCGGCTTGCCCGCAAATCCAGCGGCGTTAATTAAATAAAATGGTCCAGAGTTAGAATTAACGTGAATTTCTAAAAAATTCCTTAATGTATTTTTGTTTTGGGTAATATAACGACTTAAACAGTAATGTTTAATATTATTTTGTGTCAAATATTTTTGGTAATAGGAACCTAGATAACCGGTATTTCCTGTTAGGAATATAATCATAATTTTATATTAAATTTAATGTTCCGTACATAAATATTTGTTTTTGTCAACACATCTATGAAAACCAAAACTTGCACGATTTTTTATCATATTCAATGAACATGGGTCTTTTGAAAAAATACATGCCTGATTTTTTGTTGGCATCTTTGCCATTTCAGTTCCATAAACCCAATATCCAGTTTGCAAATCTTCCTGTGGCCATTTATTTTCCGTAAACATTTCTCTTTGTTCTAAATTTCCATATAGTTCGGAAAACTTTTTCATTATATTAAGTTTTCGAAAAGAAAATCCTCCATTAAACCCATATGTATAAAAATTTAATATATTTTCCCATTTTCCGTTATTAACAATTTCAATTGCTGGATTATGTTGAAAGTGTGCGCCAATAAAAGCAAAATCATTATCTATACAATATTTTTCCCAACCACAACGCATTAAAAAACCGTCACTTTGATAAAAACACAAATACTTAAAATTATTTGGTATTAAATTATATAAATTGTTAACTATAAATTTAGAATATTCTGTTAAAGAATTTAATGGTTTTATAGGTATAAAAGTAATACGATAATCTTTAATTGTTTTTTTATCTAAAAAATCAATCACATTTTCGTTTAAAAACGCCCAAGTTTGATAATTATATTCACTATATAGTTTTGTTGATTTAAATGCCGCCCAATCTTCTAAAAAATTATATGATCTTAATCTTCCATCTAAATAGATAAATAAAATCTCTTCGCTTTTTTTCTTGCTTTCTATATCTAATTCTTGATTTAAAATATCTTTACAAATATACTGCATCACATTCCAATCGGATTTTTCCCAATGATTAAACAAACTATTCATCATTATTTTCTTCTCGTAAGAAATTATTTTGTTCTTCAATATCAGAAATGCAATCCTGGCATAACAATTGACCAAAATGATAAACTAACTTAACATCTTCACCATCTAAAGTCAAATCATCATTTGTGGTATTACAATTTAAACAATAATCTACATTATAGTCTTTCATTTTTAATTAAAAATACCTTTATCATACTTTAAAATCATTCCTTCGTAATTTTGATCAATAAACCCATTACCGTGTTTAAGATAGTTTACAAATGAAAATTTATATCTTCTCGGAACAATTTCTTCCATAAATTTCATTCCTAAAATCTTGACTTGAAAAAATTCACTCATTGGAAATTCCAATTCCACATATTTAATAAATTCTTCAGTATATTTACCTTTTCTGAAATAATTTTCTAATGAATCTAAATTATATTCTAACCCTAAAATTTTTCGAGCATAATGTCTAAATTCAAATCTTTTATTTTCATGAAAATCAACAATATTTCTTCCATATTTTCCGTATGCTAATTCCGTTTGATTGCTTCTTCCATAACAATATAGATATTTAGTATTATGAATACAATAATGTTTTGTTTTGTCCAAATCGCGTTTATTTTCAATATATAAATATTTTTCTTCTTCGGGAATTATGTATATTTGGTCTTTAACACCTTGAAGTGACCAATGAGGCGTAAAGAGAAAGAACATATGATCCCAATATTTTATTAAATACGGACGACCCGAACAATATAATGCTCCAAATTTTTGTTTTTCAAAAAGATTTATATCGTATCTTAATCTCTTTAACCAATATTCGGTAGGCAATTCACTTGTGTCACAAATTAAAAACCAATCTTCATTTTGAATAATACCACTTAATAAATATTCATTCGCAGAAAAATCATGACTATTGTTCCAATAATGTTTTAGTATTTTTCCCTCTTTTTTATTGGCATTCAAAATCTCAAATGTACCATCGTTGCTTTTTTCGTCCACGCACCATACAAACCCATCTATATAAGGTTTTGTTCTTATAACCAAATTAGTGATTTTTTCTTTTTCATTAGATGTTATTCCGCACAACCAGAGTTTCATATTTTTAATTAACTAAACAGTATTGATCTACATCATTTATTAAATTTTCATGTTCTTTAGAATCCCATTCTTTATTTAAAAAGTCAAACCAACCCATTCTTACTCCATAATCTGACATATTGTTTAAATTACATTTAATACAATGCAAATTAGGTAAAGAAGTCCAATTATGAATGTTTTTATTTCTATTTTTATTATTTAACGATATTTTTTCTCTTTTTTGCTTTGCTAATGTAAATGCATTCAAAATATTTTGGGCTATTTGTTTTTTATTGAAAAATTTTTTATATCTGTCCCCATATTCTAAACAAATTTTATGAAAATACAAATAATTATTTTCTATTTCTTTGATTTTTGAGTTAATTGATTCAATATTTGGCTCGCAAATAAATTTTTTTGGTGCAAATTCATAAGCTGTTGACATATCATTACAAATAATTGGAATACAACCAGTCACAAATCCTTCTAACATAGGTAATAATAACCCTTCTTCTCTTGAAACACATAACACGAATTTAGAAGAATTATATAAATAATTCAATTTTTCATCAGAAACAATTCCTAAAAATGAACCAAAATTTGGATCGGATGAATCACAACACACTAATTTTTTGTTTTTATTTTCTTCTAATAAACATAATTCTTTAATTAAAAAGAATCGTTTTTCTGAATAAGCCAAACGTCCAACAGCCAAAAAATCATTATCTTTTTTAATATTTTGATTGTAATAAACATCTTTTATACAATCGAACACCGTATAAGAATCTAAACACAAATACTTTTTAATTTCATTTTTTATAACCTCAGAATTTGATAGTATTAAATCAGCATATTTAAGTTTTTCTCTCATTACTAAATAATCTGGATTAGTATGGCGACCCAAATCTAATACTTTTAATAACAATATTGGTTTTTTATTTAATGAATGATGTAATATAATAGCATGATTCCATCCAACCGCTCCGTGAGCATAAATTAAATCAATATTATCATCAGAACTAATAATTTCACAATTTAATGATAGAAATCCCTCTTCTAATCTGCATAATTGACCAGTTTCTTTATTTTTATCACCAAAAGTTTTAATTTTTACACTCAATATAATAAATTTAACTTAGAATCAAGAAACAAACAACCTAAATAATCATTTCTAATAAAAAAACTATCCGAATCATTTGTAGCCATTATAGAATATTGATTTTTTAATATCCATGCATTTATTTGATGAATGTACGGATTAATATAATTTTCCCCGTGGGTTTCAATAACGACAATTTTTGGCCGACTTATTAAATGCTTTAAGCAAAACCATTCCGCTCCTTCCGTATCTAAAAATAAAAAATCAATATTACCTTTATCAAACTCACTTATTTTTTTACCTTCCACTTGTATTTGCTTTATATTTTTTAATAAAAATCTTTCTTTTTTAATTACGGGCGCATTTATTCCGTTCAAAAATGACGTTTCCCCACAACTCCAAAAATCATATTTTTTATTATCTTCTGTAATGGCACAATCAAAAAGTTTAACATTTTTATATTCTTTAGAAACTTTACATAATTCATCATAATAAATCTTATTTGGTTCAAACAAATAACATTCTATTCCATACTTCCAATAATCTTTAGATCGACAAACTGGAAAATCGCCCACACCAACTTCAAAAATAACTTCTGGTTTTAGAATTATTTGCATTATACAATACTAAAATACGCATCAATTATTCGTTTTGCGACGGTTTTTTTATCAAAGAAATATTTATATTTTCCGCCATATTCTAAAGCCACATTTTGATGTAATTTATAATTTTTTTCTAATTCTTGTATTGCGTTATATATACTTTTAATGTTTGGTTCACAAATAAAATTTGCTGGAATAGTTTCATTTACAGTTGTCATATCGTTACATGCTATTGGAATACAACCACATACCAATGCCTCTAACGGAGGTAAATATAATCCCTCACGTCTTGATAAACACAAACAAAATTTTGAAGCATTATATAAAGAATTCAAAAAAGAATCATCTATTATTCCTAATTCATTTCCAATACCTAATTTTTCCGGCCCACAAGTAACTAATGTTCGTTTTTCTTTTACTATTTTACATAAATCTCTAATTAAAAATCCACGTTTTTCAGGATCGTTTAATCTTCCTACCGCTAAAAAATCAATTTCCTTTTTAATATTTGAATCATATTCTAAATCTTTTATACAGTCATATACTACTATAGAATTAAAACTTAGTATATCTTTTATTTCTTTTTGAACATGCTGACTATTTGAAAGTATAAGATCAGCATATTTTAATTTTTTTTTTAATTTTTCCTTATCGAAATCAAAACAATGAATTGGTATATCAAGTACTTTCTGTAAATATTTAGATTTTGGATATTTAAGTTTATATTGATGAGCTTTTTCTATAATCGAAAAATCATGCGAATAAATAAAATCAACCTCACCATCTTCTACTAATTCAGCATCATTCTCTAAAAAACCAATATTTATTCTAGATATTTGATCTAAATATTGATGTTGCCAACCAAAAGATTTTATCCTTAATTTATTCATGCCGGACCAGAATTATTAAAATTCTTAACAATTTCTTTCATTTTTTCCGCCAAAATCCATTCTTTGGTTTTTATAAATTTTTTCATCAAATACCATGCCGCCCTTCTTACATAAAAATATTCCTTTTCTGAATCTGGTAATAAAACAATTACATTATAAATATCTGTGATAAAACTTTTTTCGGTATATTTTTTATTTATTTTCATTTAACTTATGCAATATAGGTTTATTTTTATCTTTATAATATATTTCATTAAATTCTATACAATTCTTTTCATAATTCCAATTAAAACTTGTATTCCAATTTCGTCGTTTTTGATATTCAATTTTTCTTCTACTTCGGTCGTTATTTAACCAACTATAATGTAACGGATTGCAAATTTTTATATCAATTATTGTGTGCGGCAACCATTTATCTCTAATTAAACCATGTTTAGATAAATAATTAAAATCATTGTCATCAATACATTGATATAATTCATAATCAATATTCCAATTGTTATAATTTACTCTAAAAACTCGCGCAGGATCAAATCCGGTAATGTAGGTATTTTTATTAAATATTAGATTTTTATATTCTACTTTATACCAGCAAAATTGTGGAGTTTTATTTATATAATCAATTAAATTTTGAATTTCTTGAACAGTCCAAATTTCATCTACATCAACCAAAACAATTATATCACAATTTAATGAAATCAACCTTTGAAGCGGATAATTGCGAGCCTCACATTCTTTAATAGGCATATAAGTGGTATAAATACTATCTATTTTTCCTTTATTTTGATAATCATATAGTTTTTCCATATTTTTATGATTATCTTGTTCTTCAAAATTTATAAAAGGGCAAGATGTCACAGATATAACTACATTATCAAATTTTAACCAAGATTCTAGACACTGATCAATATAATTTTCGGACGCATAACTACATAATAATAAACCGATTTTAATCATAAAATTATAGAATTATTATATTTTACCCAATTTATTAAAGGAGATGCATAAACTTTATTTATATGCGTTGATTTTCCAGGAATACAATTAAATACTCTATATCCTTTACCTAACATTTCCCTGTAAAAAGCACAATCATGAATATTATGAAATAATAATCTATATTTTATTTTATTAAATAATTCTTTAGTCATAGCTACTGATCCCGTGGTCGAATCACTGCTTCTCCAATGTGTCGATTTTGTTATTAAACAATAATCATGCCCAGTGGTAACATCTCCTGTAATATTTGGTGGTAAGTAACGGTTATAGTGGTCGTACAATGTGATAAACTGGTCTTGTTTCCCAAAACTTTCTAATCCTTCCATCATTATTTCATAAGAATTTGATAAATATAAATAATCATCTTCCGCAAAAAAAACGAAATCGAAATTCAATTTTTCAGCTAAATTATAACAAAAAATTAAACTTTCTTTATTTCCAATATTATTTAAATAAATAATATCTTTAACATTGAATTTTTTAATATAACAAACTAATTCATCTTCGGATTTTCCGTCGAAAACAACGATAATATCGACGTTTTCTTTATTTCCGAAAGAATTATAAAAAGACTTAAAGCACCTTTGTTTTGAAAAAAAATCTGGGCGGGAAATATTTTTAATAGAATTTGTAGATACTTCTAGATTACAAGCGCGGAATAAACAAACTAAATTATTATTCATTACACTGAGTAATTTCCTTTAACTTGAAAACAACTTGTGGGTTAAACATATCCCATTGTAACTTCTTACAGGTCAACGGATTACCTCCGCCAGCTTGGTGAATAATTTTTACATTTTTCCCATACAACCAAAATTTTCCATTTTTATATTTAATATCTTTCCAACTTTGCCAAATACTACACCCATATTCTTTTATAATATGTTTTGGAATTTTACGTTTATTAGGCGAAGGCATATTTGCAGAAGCTCCATAATGTAAGTTTCCATTTATTTCATCTAATATTTTAGTTTTATATTTCCCAGAATGATAAATTATATTATAACTTCCTTGTTCGGCCATAGGAATATGAGGGTATAGAGAGCCGTATTTTTCAATGGTGTCTTTATTTAAATTATACCAGTCATCTAAAAATTGATCACTTGTTGTAGCAATACATCCACAACTCATGTATAGTTCTCGTGAAAGATTCTTAATTGAAATCGGTCTATTATTAGATTCGTCTCCTTTTGCATGATCACCATCATTACGACAACCGGCAATTTCATAATCACCTTCTAATATTTCATCTAATCTACTCAAAACTATAGAATCAGCATCTAATTTTATAACTAAATCAGCTTTATATGTTTCTTTTACTTCTTTCATTATTATTGGCATAAAAGAAGTTAATTCAAATCCAGGATTTTGCAAAATTATTCTATTTGTGTAATTTTCATTATACCAAACTATTGGAATATCTGGATGAAAAAAAGACCAACTGTTTCTAAGTTTATTTCCTCCGAAAGAAGACATCAACCAACTATCACAATTGAATACTGCTACAATTTTCATCTAATAGTTTTATTTTTAATTTCTTGTAACTCCGTTTCCAAAGCTTTAATTCTTTTTTTTAATTCTATTATTTTTATTTTATTATTGTTATTTTGTTGATATTGAGACATAATAGGAATAGAAAATGCTTTTTCTATAGACCAGTTATATCTATAAATTCTACTTTCGAGTGCTTTCTTATTTATTCCTAGTTCGATAGACCATTCAACCAAACTTTGAGTTTTACCATTATAGGTTATTTTTAATGTATTTCTTTTATTGAAATTTTGTTTTTGTGGTGTTGCCCATCTATTATTAAATTTCCATCCATTTTGAATACATTCTTCACATTTTCCACAAGAATAATGAAGATTATTATCTATTCTATCTAAAGTATTACCTTTTGGTCTTTCGCCCATATCTTCATAAAAATTTTCAAATTTATGCCATTTCTGACATACTTTTATTCCTCTTTCTCCATAATATCTAAAACCTACAGAATTTTGATTTTCACATCTTTGAATCATACTATTCCATGTCCTATATTCTTTGGATTGTGATTTATTATGAGTAGTAAATTTAATTCTTGCATTTTCCTTTCTTAAACAACCACAAGATTTACTATGACCCGCTATGAGTGTTGATCTGCAAAAATTTTTTATTATTCCACATTCACAAAGACATTCCCAAATTGATCTATGGCTATTATCTATACAAATAAATCTAATAACTTTTAATCTACCAAAAATTCTACCTATCAAATCTTTAATTTTTCGTTCCCTTCTTTTTCCAGTATCTCTGCATTCTTTCTTTTCTAAGTCGCTGTATATGTTTACGATAGAAGTTTCGGGCATTTCTTCTGTTAGCCTCTCGTTTTTGATCTTTTGTAACATATTTTATCTTTCTACTCATATTATACACTTACGACAATAAAATTATGACAATATTTCTATTTATCGTTTAAGGCTGATAAACGAAGGTTTGTTATTATAAAGAAATTTATTTATTAGTTTAGGAATCTCTTTTTTTGTTTCAGGCCAATATTGCTTTATATTTTTAAATAAATCAATATGAGATTTTATATCAAATGCGAAGTGTGAAAATCCATCATGAATATAATTATCATCACGTCCACTACCTACCAATTTTACTGAAATATTTTCATGATCAATATAAGTTCTTACAGTTTCAAAAGCTCTAAAAATTAAAAATGGAGTTATAGAATATACTACGGGAATTTTATCATCCATAGCTAATCCGCAAGCAATATCTAACATTGATTGCTCTGATGCTCCACAATTTATAAAATTTTTTGGAAAATCTTTTTTAATTAAATCAAAACCGCCAAAACCTAAATCTGCTGTCAAAGCATATATATTTTTATCTTTCTTCATAAACTGATAAAGCTGTAAAAAAAACTCTTTACGCATAATATTTTAATGCTGCTTTATAGGTTTCTTCATTAAGAATATGATAGTGCCCATTTATTCCTTTCAAAAAATCAATATCGTTTTTTTGAGTATATCTTATATTTATATCTTTGCAAAATACTTTTAGTTTTTCTGTTAATCTTTTTACATCAATTTCTTGAAATGCCGAAAATCCATTCATATTAACATAAATCAAAAAATTGTTAATCTTGTATCTTTCTTTTGTTTGTAAGCATTCCCAGAACGAACCTTCAAAAGTTTCACCATCAGAAACTAAACAATAAACGTCTCTATTTTTTTCGGAAAATGCGAAACCTAAAGCGCAACCAATCCCATGACCTAAACTTCCTGTAGAACAATAAATTTTATAATCTTTGTCGTTATTTGGATGAACCCCATTTTTTTCATAAATCTTTTGGGCATCAAAACCATAAATTTTCTCCAAAATTGTGTAAAGAGAAATTCCAGCGTGGCCATTACTTAATATAAATAAATCATTTTCTTTTTTTCTTTTATAAATTTCATCTATAATTTCAACAGCGGAAATACAACTAGAAATATGGCTTAATTTATTTCTATAACTTATTTCCAATATTCTTCTTTTAAGTTTATTTATTCCAGACTCCATAAACAGCATCATTTCTTTTTTCGCATAAATACCCCAATTCACTTAATTTATTAAATATTAAAAATTGATTTGTTGGGCCATTATTAGCATATTCGCCTTGATTTATATTATGAACTTCCACAAAAATTTCTTTTATTTTACCATTTAATCTTTCAAAATTACCATCTAAAATAATTTTCATTTCGCACCCCTCAACATCTAATTTTACTAAATCGGCAATTTTTATATTCTTATTATTCATAAAATCCAGTAAACTATAACATTTAACTTTTCCTAAAGAACGGACAGGGTAATGTTGAATTAAAGAATTTTGAGTATTATTTATAATTGATTCAAAAAATTCTTCTTCACCAGTTTTATTACTTATGGCACAAAAATTTGGCATAATGTTCTTAAATTTTTGACTTATTACTTTTAAGACTTCGAAATTAAAAAGCGTGGGTTCAATAGAATAAATTTTCTTACACATTGGAGCAAAAAACAAACTCACCATACCAATATGACTTCCAATGTCAATAAAAGTATTATATTTTTTATTAGTCAAAAAATTATAAGTTTTTCCTTCATTTATTTGATTCAAAACACAGTCCGCCCAACTATTTTTATCATTAAACATCATTTCAGCCAAACTAATACCTTCAATTTTAGAAATTTCTTCCAAGTCTATAACATTTTCATTACATTGTTTTAGTAAAATACTCATATTTTTGTTTAATTATTTGATATAAATTTTTAATTTCTTGTTCTAATCCAACTAAATTTAGATTCATTTCTTTTAATTTATCGCCATTACCACAATAATGTTTGGTTTTTTCATCTAATTCTTTACTTATTGTAACAGGAACTTTGTAATTGTCTAAGTTATTTATTATTTCGGCTACCTCACTCATTAAATATTTTTTAGAATAAACACAATTAAGTTCAAAATACTTTTCGGGCGGATTTCGAATCAAATAATCAATAACAATATACAAATCATTTACAGAAAAAAAATCGAAAAACTTATTTTCCCAGATTTCTATTGGTTTTTTTTCTATATAATTTTTTATTGAGGTATAAATAAATGAATCAAACATTCCATGTTCACCGAAAATATTAAAAAGTCTAAGATTGATAACTTTATCGTCATTCCTTACTCTTTTTGTTTGAATATATTTTGATAACCCGTAAAAATCAGTCGAAATAGAACTGTTTTCTAGTTCTTTTCTATTAAAAATATTGTTTTTTTTATTAAATTCTGCTCCACTCGAAAAAACTATAAGTTTGTTATAATTATTTTGAAAATATAATAAATTTTCTAACATTATCATGTTTTCAAAAAAACTATTAGAATTATCTTGATCGGTTCTTCTTCCTTCTTTTACCGCCGTATGTATCAAAAAATTAAAAAAACAACCATTTAATAAATTTTTGACTTGATCGAGATTTGTAAAATTTACATCTTTATGAAATGGGGCACAAACATTATAATTTAATAATAATTTTTGATAAATTGACTTAGATATAAAAGAATTACCACCACTAATTAAAATATTCATGTTTTATTTATTAAACAAACATATAATCCATTCCAATATAATCCAGAATTAGCAGACCAATTACCGTTTTGTCCAGGAAGTTCCCATTGTTTGATTATTTTATATTTTAATTCTTTGAAAACAGCAAAGGTTCCATCTCTGACATCCTTACTATTCCAATCATCAACAATAATAATACATTTTTTAGCTAAAATATTATTAAAATACGTGAATCCCTTATATTGGAATTCTTTTGAATGATCTCCATCATAAAAATAAACATTAACATTTTTCTTTAATTCATTTGTATTAACACTAAAAGCATCATTGTCTATTATTTTTAGTTCTTTGTATGTACTATTTTTTTCTAATTTAAGAGTTTCGTAAAGATTTCTGAAAAATATATCTCTTGATTTTTTTCCTTCTAGTTTTTCATCTTTATCCCAATTTCTCCACCAGTCAATACAAGTAGCTGTTATATTATTTTCAAAAATTGCTGATTGAAAACTTGATCCTCTCCAAGAACCAATTTCTAAATAATTACAATTTTCAAAAGAACAAATATTATTTAATAAACACCGTACTAAATGTGATGTCATACAGCTATCATCATCATGAATATTAAAAAACTCTGGCGTTAATTTAGAAATTTTTTTATTACTATTTGATATAGATTGTTCTATATGTTTCAGAAAATTTATTTTCACAATTTTAACAATTCTTTTGTATTGGGTAAATCTTTAAATTTTTTATTTTTAATACTATCGAAACGTTCTTTCCCGTTAAATCGGCCTTCCCAAAATAAAGATGGTCCACCTAAATGTAAGACGTTAAAATTTAATTTACCAACATCTATTCTTTTTGGATGAAAATGTTCTAAAAGATGCATGTCGGTTTCTTCGTTACCGTTTGGATATATTTGTTGAATTGTAAAATTGTTTAACTTTTGACTTTTTGCATTAAAAAGCATTATATAACCGCAGCCTTCTCCTCCTGGTAAATTGTAAAATTCATCAATTGTCTTTTCTTTGTTTTTATATTGTAAATACTCGTTATAATCCCATGCGAACGAACGACTTGCTCCATGTAGTATATTCATATCAAGAGAATCTAAATTCAATAATTCCCTAAAATTGGTCGGAACTATGATATCGGCGTCTAATAATAAAATCCAATCAAAAAATTTAAGATTTCTTAATCCTTCTTGTATTACATAACCCTTATCAAAACTAAATCCATTTTTACCAAAAGGATTATCAACAATTATACAATTTGCTCCGTATTTATTACATAATTCAATTGTTTCTTTATCTTCTTCAATCGTCAAAATATTATAATTATCAAAATAACTAATATTTTCTGGTAAAGTTAATTCTAAATAATCGGAATAATTTATAGCTACTGTAATTGCTTCTAATTTATTCATTATTTAATATAATATTAGCATCTCTTACTACAAAATCAATTGCTTCTCCAAAAGTTCGTAACATTTCTTCGACCGAATATTCTTTCGCTATTTCCCAACACTTTTTTTGATCTATATTTCTGGCCATTTGATAGCATTCTAAGAAATTATTTCCGTTAAAAACAAATCCAGTATAATTATGTTTTATTTTTATTTCATCTTGTAACCAATTTCTGAAAGTTGGATCATTATTTGGATAAATAAGTTTGTAAAAAATAGGGGTTCCACAAGCCAGACATTCTATAACGCTCTGATTAAAGACACAACCAGTTTGAAAAAAAAATGTAGCTAATCTTGATCTTTTGGTAAAATTCAATTTTTCTTCTTCGGTAATTTGCCCTAGATAAAAAGTATATTTATTATCAATATAATTCATCAAAGGATAATTTCCATAAATTGGACCAGCAAAACAACACATAATTTGATATTTAATACAATTTTCTGCCACTTCAATACTGTTCAAACTTTCATCATGCCTTGAACATTGAAATATATAATCTTCTTTTTTATTTTCAATAAATTCTTTAGGAACTGGTTTACCTATTTTTATAGGATAGGTTTTTTGATTAGGATAAAAAGGGGATAAATCTGGACCATAAACAAAAGTATAAGGAATTAAGGGATGACCATCTGAAGCTCTTCCAAAACCTGACCAATGAACTTGAACTGCTCTACATCCTAAATTATTTATTGCTATTCCAGTATGTCCATGCATAATAATATCAAAATAATCAATATTGGGAATAATCTTTTTTATATTTGTTTTGTTTAAAATAAGATTACATTCTTCTATAGACAAATTAAAATATATTCCTTGTTTTTCGTTACTAGTTATATTTTCAAAACATTTAACAGGGCCAAATATATAAAATTCCTTTTCACTATTATTCCAATATTCTTTAGCCCAGCGAGCAAAAACTGGTCCGCCGCCATATCTTTTTGGATTTATAGAATAATCTTCATAAAATTTACCATGAAATAAATCAAAATATGCTATTCTTAATTTTTTATTATAAGATTTTCTCATGTTGCCATTTTTGTAAAATTTTTTCTAAAAATTTAAAACTTTCATTGTTCCAATTCGGATTAGCACCCACAAAAAACAAACGATAAAGAATGTCATTTGCTATTGGAAATTTAAGATAATTTCCATATTTTTGAAAACCAGGTTGGGTTAAAATATTAGAACCAAATAAAAATCTTGTTTGAACCCCATTATACTCTAAAAATTTAACTAATTTATTTTTAAATTCTCTATTAGGACATATTAAACAAGTCCCAAACCAAGAAATATCAGTTTCAGGTAATTGGTTTACAAAAGTTAATTCTGAAATATATTTATTAAATAATTCTTGAACATGATTTTTATTTTCTTTTCTTTTTTGATGAATTAATTTAGCTTTTTTTATCTGTTCTAATCCCATTGCACCTTGAATATTTAATAATTGACTATTGAATCCAGGTCTAAAATATGTGTATTTATGATCCTGAATTTCATCAATTTCTTTAATCCATTTACTATGTCTAACTTTACATTGACCAAATTGACTTAAATTTTCTTCCCCACGGCACCAACATCCGTGCCCCCATCTACTCAAACTTCTGCAAATGTCCGCTATTTTTTTATTATTTGTCGAAATCATACCACCGGAAATTACCATAAGATGGTGAGCCACATAAAAACTACAACTTGTAGTAATTGCATATTCATTGAATTGTTTTCCTTTATATAAACAAGAATTCGCATCACATCCATCGTTTATAAGAATTAAATCATATTTTTTTGCTATTTCAGTTAATCTATCCAAATCTGGTAAATTTCCTAATGGCGGCGAAGTAAAAATAGCAACAGTTTTATCATTTATTTGTTTTTCTAATTTATCTAAATCAAAATTAAGTGTTTTATTTTCAATATCAACTAAATTTAACTCGAAATTATTATATAATAAAGCACTATATGTAGTGGGAAAACCAGAAATTGAACATAATATATTTGATTTATCCGCTAATTTATAATATTCTTTGAGGGCGGAAATCATGATAAGATTGGCATCAGAACCACTACTAACGCTAATACTATATTTATTATTAACTAATTTAGAATATTCATCTTCAAATTCTTTGACTTTATCCCCCGCTGCTGCCCATTTCGAAAAAAGAAAAGTTTCTATTACTGATTCTAATTCATTATTATCTATAAACGGAGTATTATAATATAATTTATTAGATTGATTGCCATAATTCCATTTAGGAAGAAAGCCATATTTCTCTTGTAACTTTAATATAAATTCTTTAATATCTTTTTTATAATCTTCCATTATTCTATTTTAATATCATCACTAAAACATATTAAACCAGTTCCAGTACTATGACCTAATTTTGTTAAATCATATTTCTTTTGTTTTATACTATTCCAAAAGTTAATCATTCCATCATTAAGAAAAATATCATCGCACAAAACGTAATTTTTAAATTCTATTTTTTCTAGTTTATTTATAAAATAAGATTCTTGAATTCCATTATGAGGGTCTATATCAAGATATATAAAATAAGTCGCTTTTAATATTTCTTCACTTTCTCTGTTTATATCTAATTTTTTAAATACAAAATTATTATATTTTTGTTCATATATAATATTCTTTGGAAAAATATCATAACTTATTACTGCATTATTATTATTTATACCTAAACATAATGCCGAAATTCCAACATCAGTTCCAGCATCAATTATAAGTTTATCTTTAAATAAAGAAGAAAAATAATATAACAATCTAAATATTTCACCATCCGCATTAAAATTACCAACTTTTCCATATTGATCTTCTATAAAATCAACTTTAGTGTTTTTTATTTTTCCCAAATCTAAAATTAACATTATTTAGAAAGAATTTCTTCACATTTCTGAATAAAAAGAGGAATATGTCGTTTACATTTTGCTGCCATTTGATGGTAAAATAAATTTCCATAAGTAGTACCAAATCCCATCCACATTCCATTTCCAAGGGCCGACTTTTGATGTTGAAAATCAATTTCTAATTCTTTGCACTCTTCTAAAGTTAAACCTACCACTGAACTAGGCCAGACTTGGCAAACTTGATGACCCAATTCTTCGCATTTATAAGTAAACTCTTCTCCAGTATCGCTTCTAGGAATAGTATCATTAAAAGTAGGGCATCCACATTTTAGGTATAATTCACTAGAAAAAGCAATATGAGCCGCACCAACATAAGGATGATTAAATTCTCCATTTGGTCCTCTTTTATGATTTGATTGTGTTACTCCCCCAAACAAAGTATTTTTGTCCTTTATTTTGTCATAAACTATATCTATAAAATTTGATACTAATGGAATACAATCCATATCCATAAATAAATAATAATTAACGCCTCTATTTATAGTATTATTTATAAAATAATCTATTGCGACACCATGATTTAATTGTTTTGAGTCAAACTTTAAATAGTTAATTGGAATTTGAAATTTATCAAAAACTTTTTGATGATATTCTAAAACTTCAGATGATCTATTTTCTCCATAAACTGTCCCAACGATTAAAACTTCATTATTTCTAGTAGAACAAAGTAAAGCATTACTTTCATGAACAAAATTTACCCATTGACTTTTAGGTTTTAAATTTATAGTTGTAGAAGATGGGTTATATAATGCCATTTCATGAACGTCATTACATTTAAAAGACTCAAAATCTTTATAAAAATTTCTTAAAAATTGACCTTTTGTATGAAAATCATCACATAATATATAAGTTTTAGTTCTGTTTATTTTAATAAATTGATCATAATTACTTTGTGGGTCATCACTTCCATCAAGATAAATTAAATCATAATCACCATTTAAATAGTTAATTCCATCTCCGGTAATAAACTCAACATCAATAACTCCAACAAAATCACTAATTACTCTTTTACTATTAACAATTGATAGAATATTATTATCACAAATAGTTAATTTCCCACCATGTTTTTTAATATAATCGCACCAAAATAAAGTAGAATATCCATCGCCTGATTTGCCTTCTTTTACATCAACATTCCTTATAGTACCAATTTCTAAAATTTTAATTGATTGTTTATTAAATAATTTAAGAACTTTTTTAAAAACAAAATCTCGGTCATTTTTTAGTTTTTTGAATTCTTTGTAATAATTATTCATATTTTCTATTTAAAACTTTTTTACATTCGTTAACAAATAATTCTTTTGATCGTGGAACATTCATACACATACTATGATAAAATAAATCACAATAAGTTGTTCCCATTCCAAAGTATTGACCATTTCCTAATTTTGATTCTTTATAAACTAAATCAACATTATTTTTTATACATTCCATTTCTGTCATTCCTTCTACATTCGATGGCCAAACCATATAAGTAGCAAATCCTAATTCTTCTACTTTATAAGTTATTTCTTCCGATGTATCACTTCTGGAAATAAAATCATCATAAATAGGATTTCCTAATTTTAGATATAATTCTCTTGAAATACCATGCATTGATGGTCCACAATACGGATGAAAAATCGTTCCGTTTGGTCCAATTTTATGATTGCTTTGATGTGCTAAACCAAAAACAGTTCTCTTGTCTCTAATTTTGTCATAAATAAAATCAATAAAATCAGGAAATAAAGGAATACAATCTATTTCTGTAAAAATAAAATAATCAACTAATTTTATGCTGGATTTAATAAAACTATCTATTGCAGCCCCATGTGAAATTCCTGGGAAAGCACATTTAACATAATTGACGGGAACTTTTAAATGAGAATATACTTTTTTATGGTATAAAAGAAAATCAGAATCTCTATTTTCACCATAAAACACACAAATACAAATTTTTTCATTATTTAATGGAATAACTTTTAATTGTTTTGTTTCATGAATTACGTTTATAATGCTAGGGCTAAATTCTGTTTCGTTTCTAGTTATATTTTGAGATAAATCATTATTTGAAATAATATTTTTATCAATTTGTAATTTTTTAGATGGATAAAAGGCCATCTGATGATTGTTATTTACTTGAAATAATTTATAATCCTTATACTTTGATTTTACTAATACGCCTTTGAGATGAAAATCATCAATTAAAATTGAAGTATTTTCCCTACTGACCCTTTCAAACTGTTGTAAACATTCAACAAAACTATCACTCCCATCTAAAAATATTAAATCAAAAGCTTCGTTTATATATTCTTTTCCATCCCCCACTATAAAAGCTATATTTATATCATTAACAAAATCAGAAACAATTTTTTTACAATTAATAATAGCTTCTGTAACAATATCAACTGTCGAGAGAGAACCTTTATTATTCTTAATATATTCACACCAAAATAAAGTAGAATATCCATCGCCTGATTTGCCTTCTATCGAATTTAAATTACGCGCACAACCTAATTCTAATATATTTAAAGGTTTATTATCAAAATAACCTAAAACTTCTTTAAATACAATATCCCTATCATTTGTTGAGTTATAAAAATTTTCTAAAAATGTATTCATAAATTTATTTAGTCCAAATATTATATTCCATCTTTAATGGTTTAACAACAAAATTTTTCATATATTCCATTGTTTTATATCGAAATTCATTACTTGTTCCAGGAAAATGAACTATAAAATCTCCATTTTTAAAATTATCTTCCGTAAACCAATGATGATAAAAAGAATTAAATAATTTTTTTCTTACAAGATTAATATGTTTGAAATATTCCGGTTTGTTTTTTAAAAGTTTAATTAAAGTATCTTGCTCCCAATATCCATTTTGTTCAAATTCTTTATCTTCATACATTTCATTTAAAAAATCATGGGTCCATTTTGAATTTTTATACAAAATAACACCAGTATTTATAGAATTTAATTCTTTTTCTTTATTAGCGGCGACTAAAACATCATAATCATTATTTATTATATTTTCTAATTTAATAGTATGATTCATGATTAAAGTATCAATATCTACACACATTACCCATTCATAACATCTTAAATATTTCCTTGTTAAATAAACACGACTCCAACTAATTGGTCTTAAAAAATCTAAATCTTCTGTTTCTATTTTATAATCATATCCGTTTAATTCACAATACTCTCTTAAAATTGGAATTCCTATTTCAGCTAATTTACTATATCTTGGACCATAATGATGTCCTTCGTCAAAACAAGTAATAATTAAAAATTTCATTCTTTTTTTATGTAAAAATAATCATAATAGCAATCTACGGGATTTTCTATAAAATCTAATACATAATTATTTTCTTTAATCCATTTTTCAATATTTTTCTGAAAAAAATTATTATATCCACTATTATTAAAATTATTTATTCTAATAATTTTTGGACGGCTTACCAAATGTTCCAAACAAAACCATTCGCAGCCTTCGCAACTTAAACTTAAAAAATCAATATTTCCCTTATCAAAAACTGAAATTTTATATGCATTTATTAAAACTTTATGAAATTTTAATATTCTTTCTATATTGTTTTTTTGATTTGCATATATTGGCGCGTTAATTCCTTCAATAAATGACCAATAATGGTCTAAATAAAAATTAACTATTTTGTTGTCATTATAAATACCATAATTATACAAACATACATTATCAAAATCTTTAAATTTTACAATTAAATCCTTAAATAAAAAAATATTGGGTTCAAATAAATAAAACTTTTTTTCTTTATTTTTATAATCATTTATATCAAATAAATGATCATCCAAACCATATCCTATATCAGATATTGTTTTAATATCAAAACTAGAAAATTTTTCAGTAATGAATGACATTTTATTTAATTAATATTTTCATTACTAATAACAAGTCGTAAAAAATAATCTACAAATTTATGTTTTACTGGATAATTAGCAATAAATTCAATCAACTTATCTTTATTTACTTCGTGTATATGTTTTTCTAAATATGACATTTCTTTTATCTTTCCATAACAAAAATTTCTAAAATATCCTCCTTCACCACCAAAACAAGAATGCATTATTTTACTATCATTATTAAAAGTTTTCTCTATATAACTACAATATTCAAATAAACTACCTATTAAATTATCCCTATTATGTAATTGATTTGCACTAATATAAACAACTGAAGAAGAAATAGTTCTTCCAAGTAAATTTATTATTCTTGCTCCAAAATCATATCCATTAAAATCTTCATATAAATTATAAGCAATTAAAGAATCCATATCAATAGCTAAATAATCTAAATTATTTAAATAAGCAAATTTTAAAAAATCTACAATTCTTCTATTGACACCTTGTTCTTGAATAACCAATTCGTCAAATCTTTTAATATGAACTTTTATATCTTTATTATAAGTATATGAATTCTTATCAATAAATTCATATTTTTCTGGTAAAAATTCTGTCAAATATTCTATTCCCAAAGGACAACATCCATCAGAAAAATAAATATGTTCATCTGAACCAAAATAATATCTAATATAAAGATAAAGAAGATGAGACATTTCAATAGATTTACAAGCAAAATATTTTCCATTTTCAGGACACGGAATTCCTTTAGTCAAAGAATAAAAAGAAAAATATGGAATAAAAATCATTTTATTTCTTTCTTAGAATCCATTTTGAATTTGATATTTCATAATCAAACTTATTTTGTCTTACAAAAGAATTAACAGCATTAACAACCCCCAACCATCCAGAATCATAATCATCACCAAACAAAATTCCACCTTTTTTTATCAATTTATAATAATTTTCTATATCAAATGAAACTTCTTCAAAAAAATGACATCCATCTATATAACAAAAATCTGCCGAAATATTTAATTTTTCTAAATACCTATAAGCATCAGAACTTGTATGAGGAACGGGAATTACATATTCTTGCAAGTTTTCATGTATTATATTAGAAAGAAATTGATAATATATAGTTGGATATCCATTTTTACATTTAAGCCAATCCATCCATTGTTTTTGCCCCCTCATAAATGTATCTCCTGTCCAAGTGTCGATGCAAAAAATTAAAGGTTTTATATTCTTCTTTAAGAAATATTTAGCAACACGAGTAATAGAAGCACCAAAAAAAGTACCAACCTCAATAATAGTTACCTCTGGCTCATTATAAAATCCAAAAATTTTATCCATTGTTTCTGAAAGAATATCACCATTCTCATTACCAAATTTAGGCAATAATTCCAAATCTTTATAAATGTCTGTTCCATGTATAATTTGTAAATATTTATTCATATTTATTATTTATAATAGTTGGAAAAAAATATATCAAATTTTTCTTTATTTGTTAAAATATAAGAAAGAATATTAGTCTCGTTAACTTCAATTTTTTCAATATCTTGAACAACAAAATCTTTTCTTGTATTTATTAGATTTTTGATACCATTATAATCTTTTGACCATAACTTAGTCTCAGCGGCATGAGCAAAATATTTTAATTTTTTTATTATATTCTCTATCGGACAAAAATATGTATAATGCCAACCGCCATCATTTATTAAATTAAATTCTTTCGTATTTACATTACCCCGATTATTTCTCATTTCATGAAGATTTTTTTTAATCCATTTGTATTTAGTAATAATTGGGCCGGGAAATTTATCCATACTTTTTATAGTTAAATCAACACAAAAAATCATGTTTTCTAACATTAGAGTACACGGTTCTTTTAAATTATCAATTATATTTTGAAGAATTGAAACACGAGGAATTTCATCTAAATCTCCATGTATAATAATATCATCTTCTTGTGGGTTTTCTATAGCTTTAAATAAATAATCTCGACAAAACATATCGTTATAAAAAGGATTTTCATAATTAAAATCTATAGTTATATATTTTATTTTATGTAAGAATTTTTTATACTTTTCATGATGATTTTTAAAATTTAATGGTTTATTTAATAAAGTGTGAGATTTTCTACTTTCTACTATTATAAATTGTGAAACAACAGGATCAAGAGTTTCTAATCGACATTCTAATAAATCAAGTTCATGAGAAAACTGAAACAAATCAAAAACTCTCACTTATTACTCCATATTTTGACCATTTGACTAATTTCTGTTTCTAAATTATTTTGAAACTTGAATCCAGTTTTCAAAATTTTAGCGTTTGATAATGTATATCCGTTGTTAATAATACTATCTTTTGTATGTTCAATTTGCAAGTTTTTATTGAATTTTTTACAAATTTGGGCTATTTCTAGAACTTCTGTGTTTTCATTAACTATATTAAAAATTTCTTTATTATAATTTGACTCAGCTAAAAACTTCAAACTTCTTGCTACATCTCCTATTCCAACGAGAGGTTTAAAATTTGTTCCCTCACCAAATATTTTTATATTTTGATTTAATGCGGCCATTTTTGCAAAAAGATTGGCCACTATTTTATATCTTATTGCATGATTCCATCCATAAACACTTGCAAATCTAGTTATAATAAAATTTTTGTTTGATTCAAACAAATCTAATTCACTTTGCCTTTTACTAGTCGCGTAAGATAAAACCGGACAAGGTTCAAATTCCTCATTTATATTTAATACTTCTTCTTTTAATCCTTCAAATAAAACTTGTGTGGAAGCAAAAATTATTTTTGAGTCTTTTCGAGCGTATTTGATTATTTCTCTTGTCCCCAGTATTCCAGTTTTGTATATCAAATTATCTATTTCTGAATTTGATTCCTCTTTTGTTTTTGGAACGGAGTCTGTAACCGAAGCTAAATGATAGATTATGTCAGCTTGATCTATTAGATTCTTAATATTGAACAAATCATATTGATAAAATTTGATGTCGTTTTTGACTAATTCTAAAACATTATAACCAATAAAATTATTATCTATTCCTATAACGTTGTAATCTTCAGAATTATAATATAATTTTGAAAGTTCTGTCGCAACATAACCGAGCACTCCGGTAATAAGGCATGTTTTTTTAGACATCTAAATATCATAATATTTTTTAGATAATTATCAAATATTTGTGTAATATTTATTGAATTGAGATTCTTAGAATACAATTTAGCCGTTCTTACGTATCCCTTGGAAGGATGCTTCTGTTCTAAACAGTCTCAATTCACCGTGAGAACGGTTTTTAACTTAAAATAAATATATGATTATTGAATTAAATTATATTAAAAGATCAAAAATAAAAGAAAATGGAAAAATCAAATATATTCAAGGAAAATCTTTGATTCAGTGTGATATATGCAATAAAAAAAGAATCATTAATATTTATCGTGCAAAAAATAAAAATATACATCATTGTTCTCGCTGTGCAAATGAAAAATCAATGATTAAACGCAATAAAATTACTTTAGATGACTATAAGATATTAGAGAAAATTAAGGATTGTAAATTGATATCTAATATGCCATTTAAAACTAATATGAAATGTGAATGGAAATGTAAAAATGGTAAAGCATCACAATTATGTAGAAGTTTCGTCCATAGAACATTAAATGGAGAATTAAAATCTGATAAAAGTTACAACTTATTAGGATATGATAAATTTATCTTAATAAGAGATATAGAAAATAAGTGGAAATCTTGGATGAATTGGAATAATTTTGGGAATTATTCGAAAAACAAAGACGCTTGGAACATAGACCACATTATCAGTATAAAAATATTCTTGGACTTAGGAATTAGCAGTCCTAAAATAGTCAATTGTCTTCATAATCTAAGACCAATAAAAGCAGAATTAAATTATAATAAAAATATTCACATTGATGATAAAGAACTATTTTTGATTACAAAAGAAAAAATAGAAAAAGAATTTAATATAGTTTTGGATATAAATGTTTTTAAATATTTAAAAAGGGAAGAATCCAATTTCCTTTATATTCAGGATTTTTAGCAATTATCTGAGACGAAAAATTCCAGGCTGATACAAGACAATGTTGAGGTTGTCCGCGAATCAATTCTAACTTTGAAACCACAGGAATATGGAATTGTGGTGTAAAAAGACCAATTTTTAATGGAGAATCATCTACAATTTTATCAATATATTTGTTGCTCAATCCCATAACATTGAAAAACGTAGTTATTTTAGCCGCAGCCCCAAATGCCCAAATATTTTCACCATTCTTTTGAATTTTATCTAACTTTTGCAGCATGAGTCTTTTTTTAGATTGAATTACTTCCCAAAAAACTTTATATGTTTCTAAATCATATAATCCAAATTGTTCTTCTTCTTTGATGAATTTATCAACATTTTGAGTAATTAGCCATTTACCTTCATTTTTTTTAACAAAACATCTGATACTTCCACCATGAGTATTGACTGTCTCTAAATCAAAAAGTACTAACCCGAATCCTTCTAAAAATCTTTTAATTGGTTTTACCGAATGCGTAAAAATATGTTCGTGATATTGCATATCGAAATATCCTTTTTCAATATTAGTTTTTAGATAGGTTACTTCAAAAATGAAAACACCATCTTTATTTAATAATCTTTTTATTCCATTAGTTATATCTTTCAACTCAGAATTATGAGCATATACATTGTTAGCACAAATAACAGAAATTTTACCTTGTAAATGAAGTAAATCATTTTCTATCAAATTTTGAGAAAAATAATTACATATGACATTAATACCTTCTTCGTTTCCATATAAATTAACTAAATTTCTAGCTGGTTCAATTCCATAAATTTCTTTAAATCCTAACTTTTTGAATTGTTTTAATAATATATTGTCATTTGAACCAATTTCTAAAATTATATCATTTTCTTTTAATTCAAAACGATTTTTTACTATTTTGACATATTCTTCGAAATGACTAACAAATGCTTTACTAGTTGAAGATTCATACAAATAATTTTTAAATAGCAAATCTGGATTAACAGTATGTTTTAATTGAAAACTTCCACAATTTTGTTCTTGACACAAAACACAAACCAAAGGTGCTTTTGGCTCATTTCCAAAATATTCATATTTATCAACCTCCTCTTTTGTTAAAAAATTATTGGCGAGCGCACTCACCTCGAAATCAAGAATCTCTCGAATTTGTCCGCCACATAAACGGCAGGAGTAAATTTCTTTATATATTTCTTCCATTTTTAATTATCACCTTTATCATCAATTTCAGACCGAACAATATTTCCGTCCGGTTCCAATTCTATTAAAGCGTCCGAATCACATGCTGGACAATTAATACCTTTGGTTTTTCCTGACCAACCGCAATCTCTACATTCATGTTTCATGTTTTTAGTCTTTCCAGTTCTCAAAAATATTTTGCAAGTCCCAATCAATTCGAACCAAATCTTTTTCATAGTTTTCTTTGTTTCGAGAACCAAAACTATAACAATCAAAAACCGAATCTTCAATGAAAACCATTAAATGTTCTAATAGTTTACCAGTAAAAAAATAATCTCCTGGATTTATTTCTAATTTAATTGGTTTTATATTTGAATTCGCCGGTCTCTCATAATATAACATTTTACCACTTAATAATTTGCAAAGATGCGATGATAACAAATGGTAGTGTGAAGCACGTTTTTTTCCTTTATAAGAAAATATGCTTAATACATCTACATTTTCGGCAATTTTTTTAATTTCACCACGATCATCTTTTATTATTTCAAAGTTTGTTTTAATTATTTCATTCATAAATTTTTATAATATTCCCAAAACAAATGTTTATATTTTTCTTTATTATCTAATAAATATTGTGGAAGATTGGGATACTTATGTTCTACTAATATTAATTCATTATCTTTGGCATTTTCATCCCATGATCCCGTCTTGCGTTTTATTTGTTTTATAATATATTCTGAATTTTTATATTTATTATCCACTTCGTTTGCATGTGCAAAAAATGTCCATTTTCTTGCTATTTGTTCTGGAGTTCCGACTGAAGAATAATGATAACTAGCATTATCCACTCTCTTAAAAAAATTTCCATTGCGGGCATCACGATATTTATAAAAAGAATCTCTAATCCATTCTTGACGTAAAATAATAGCATCATTTGATTTTCTACCCCACAAATCTAATACCCAAAAGAAATAATCTCCACGTAAATTAGTTGGTCTATTTAAATTACTAATAGCTTCTTGTAATTTTTCTGGATTGGGAATTTCATCTAAATCACTATGTATAAGAATATTAGAATTACCTTCTACTTCATTTAAAAGTGCAACTCTTCCAGCCCAATCTGCGTGAAAAGGATTCTCATAATTAAAATCTTTTACAAAATATTTAATATTAAATTGAGAAAATTTTTCTCTTACTTCCATAAAAAATAGGGGTTTAGGTATTAAAGTATGTGATAGATTACTTTCCAACAAAATTGTTTGATGAACTATATTTCTTAAAGAAAATAAGCGCAATTCTAGTAAATCATTTTCTCCACAGTAAGGAATAAGATCAATTATTTTAGACATTCAATTTTCTTTTATTTACTGGGATATTAAAAGTTTCTTCTGTAGTCCATCCATTATCTAATCTACTGCGAATTAAGTCTTTATTAAGATTAAAAATTTCTGACCATTCCCAAAGTGGTTTTATTTTACCATTATATTCAATATACCTATTATTTCTAGAATGTTTTGCTTGTGTTTTAGAGTCTGTCCAAATACAATTTTCCTTACAGTAATTTCCATCGTTATTCACTCTATGAATTGATAGTCCTTTCGGAGAATTGCCCATGTCCTCATAAAAATTCTCAAATTTATGCCAACGATCACAAACTTTGATTCCCCGTCCGCCATAACTTTTAAAATTTTTGTTTTTAGGATTTCTACATCTATCTAACATTCCTAGCCAAATACGATATTCTCTAGTCCAACGCATCCCATGTTTTAAATTTCCTTTACCTTTTGAACCTAGCCTAGATAATTCTCGTCTTAAACATCCGCAAGATTGGGTCGATCCCCTTATTACTCTATTTATTGGAACAAAATGTTCATTTCCGCAATCACATTTAAATTTCCAAATGTATGAGGTTCCATTTCTATTATTAGTTCTCTCTATAGCAATTAATCTACCAAATTTTTGCCCCGTAATATCTTTAAGATTTGACATATTTTTATATTATTTTTCGTACCCAAATTTTTGTTCCGAGACTTCTGAATTAAAATATTTTCTCTGAATTTCTTTTTTAGCCAAAAACCTAAACCAATTAAGATTGTCTATCGCTATAGCATCAACTCCACCTTTTTTAGCTTCATCTATTACAGAAAACAGTTTATAATTTATATTAAATAATTCTTTATATTCGGGCGAGTTTATTATTTTATCATATAATTCCAAGCCGATTTGATCAATTATTTCACTTTTATATTTGTTTTTATTATTTAATGTTTCTAAATTTTGTTCATTAGTTTTAATACATTTGACTTCTAATATACTAAAAAAATCAAAAGCATAAGCAATATCGACTGTTAATTTAATATATCCTATTTCTAATATTGTCATTTTTATTATTTTAATAATTCAATCGCCGCCAATAATTCATCAAATTCTATTAAATTAATATCATTTTGTCTAAAAATATTTATAGAATTTACGTTTTTGGGAGCAAAAGCTAAAAAATTAGTAATGTGTCCAGGTTGCCAGTTTGATAGCAAATGAATAGATTTATGAGAATACCCACCCAAACACCACATAAAACCACTATCTTCGCCAATAGTTAGAATAGAGTCCAAACATAGCTTAATTTGTTCAAAAAATGACAAATGAGTTAATTTTTTATATCCGCTTTCTTCACTTAAAATTGGTTCAGTTACAAATCCATAATGTTTAACTTCATACCCTAAATCTAATAATTTTTTAACCATTCCTTTCCACCATTTTTCGCTACAAGACCGTTTCCCGCCGCCATTATAACCAGCGAATGGTTTTATTGATATTATATTATTTTGTTTTTTTTCTATTTTATTTTCATTTTTACAATACCCGACCAAATTAAAATCAAATTTTCCTATATTAAACCATTGATAAAGTTTCGGAAATTTTTCATCTTCAGATAGTCGAGAATTAAAATCATTTATATCAATACCAGTCATAATTGCTGTTTCCATAACACAATCATGTCGATTAAACCAAAAATTATCTTTATGTTGGGGTCTAGTATTTATAACAATATCACATTTTTTCATAATCTCATAATCTTCTTCATCATAAGACTCAAGATTTTTAGATATTTTTATTTTATCAATTAAAGGATGATTGAACCAAAGCGGAGCGGCTTGGGAACATTTACCTAAAATATGCCAATATTTATATGAATTTGGATATAGTTTTTCAAAATAGCGAAGCATAGGTTCACACATTACAGTGTCACCAATTAAATCTGACCGTCCCAAAAATAAAGAAAAATTCTTACCCTCTTTTTTCATTTTTTATTAAAAATTCCGCACTAGAACAATCTCCACAAGTAATGATTTGAGTAAAAAACGGAGGACAATCCCACCCTTTATTAAATGCTTCTTGTTCATCATCAAATTCTTCTTTTTTATTACAATTCATACATATTAAAATAATTTTACCATTACTAAATTTAGTATAAAATTTATTATTCATTTTCTGTTGAATGATACATCATCCATTCTACATCTTTACTTAAATAATGATTTATGGGACGAACTATTTTTCCAGTTTGCTGACTATAAAGAGAGGATAAATGATATGTTCTAAAATCTAACCATTTATGATTTTCTACATGCCCATCTACAAAAGCAAAAGCCCCTTTTTTATTATGAACAAACGTAGGAAAATTAACAATAATATAAGAATATTTATCATTAAACGCCCGACCAGCGATATCTACTAAAAATTGCCCATCATCAATCGAACCATCTAATTCATCAACAAAAGAAAAAATTTCAGATGGTTTATTAAAATTATCAATTTTTCTAAACACCTTATATGCAAAAGAATTATTTTGATTCCCGGTCGCGTTTATCCATCTCCACATAAGATCAGAATAAGAGTTAGTACAAGTTTCTCCGCCGACCCAACTATTTAATGAATAACTTCTTACTCTTGGATATTTTTTACTATTATGTATTGATATGCTTTTATCGGACGGACATTTGTAAATTCTATGATTTTGAGTATAAGAACCCAATTTTGAATTTTCATACCCTACTAATAAAAAAGTATTAGTATTATCTTCTACATTAAAAGCTAAATTTCCATGAACCCAATTATAAGTTAATGGACCAGAATAATAATTATCAACAACTTTTCCTTCATTATCGCCCGAATAAATTAACCATGATAATTGAAGATTTTTTAAGTTATTAAGACAAATTATTCTTTTACTTTGTTCTTTTGTCGCCGAAATAGACGATAATAACAAACCCACTAAAACAAAAATAATAGAAAAAACTACTAATAACTCAATTAAAGTAAAAGCATTTTTGTTTTTCATTATTAATATTTAAAAAATAGTTCCTTTGAAAAGTCTGCATTTCTATATATCATATTCAAAACCATTTGACGTGACAATAAAGTTGTTTGGGGAGTTTCAAGTAATGTTTTAGTTAAATTAACAATATCAGAAACAGAAGTGTTTATGTTTATTGATTCATCATTATTTTCTCTCCAGCGTGTTACCCACATCGGTTTTAAATATTGAGGATCAAGTAACAATCTTGGAATTCCTAATTCATATAGTACGTGACTGGGACCGTTACAGCTTGTTATAGCAAAACAACTTCTATACATAACCTCAATACATTCCAAAAAATCAGGGTTTTCTTTTATTTCAACATTTGATGGTAAATTACTTAAATCTCCATAATCAATATTTTGTTTATCGGCCCATTTTTGAACAACAGGAAAAAAGAAATTATAATCGGGCAATGCTTTTCCCAAATTTCTTAATAACGAACCTATATTATTATACAAATATCCTTCGGTTGTTGATGCTAAACTTAAATAAACAGTTTTATTATCTGAATTCCATTTATGGGTTAATATTCTAGTTGATTTTATTGTTTGGGGGTGATTGTGATATTTTTTATAATTAAATGCTAAAGGATTTCTATAAAGAAGATCGGGAATAATATAATAAAATTCATCATAGGAAACATCTGATTTACCGCCGTAAGTATAATGATAATATCTTAATTTTTTAAGTTCATCTTGATTATTAAGTATCCAGTTATCTTTACCCCACTTTTCTTTATCTTTATGTTGTGTTAAGTGAAAATTATTACCGAATAATTTAAGTAATGGTTGAAAAACTTCATCTCTTGTACAAGATAAAACATCAACATTTTCTTTGCCTATAATTTGACTAGCTAAATAGGCGCATTTTAAAGATAAAATTGAGTCCCCTATTCCGTGAGAGCCGATACATAAAATTTTTGCTGCGTTTGGATAAATATATCTAAACTTAACTAGATCATCAATTTCCAATTCATTTAATTCAATATAATCTTTTTTTGTCATCTTTTTATTTAATTCTTATAATTTTATCTTTTTCTGTTTTTTCATTATAGTTACATAATGAGCAATAAAACCTACCCGCTACCTCTTTATAATAAAAGAATGAATCTTTATAGTCTACTAAATATCTATGTTTTTTTATAAATTTTAATGGAAAGGTGTTAATATAATCAAAACCATTATTTTTAGAATAACATCTTGGGCATCTTTTTTTGTTTTCTATTTCTTTTTTATATTTATTAGATTCTTCATTTTTTTTGTTTACCGAACCGTTATATTTTCTTTCTTTTAGTTTTTTGCCAACCGTTACTAATCCACTTGGATAATATTCATTTTCACTTAATAATGACCCGGTTTTGAATATTCTATAATCATTTTTACAATCTTCATGACAAACAATTGTTAATTTATATTTTTTACCATATTCATCAATTTGTTTGCCAGAACAATCCAAGAAAAAAGAACCACCTAAACAAATATCGTTGTTAAACATAAATGTGTAATATATTAAAACATTATGGTAAACACAAGATTTTATTTTCCAAGTTCGGGTGCCGCGCTAATAAACCCAGCATTTTCAAATTTATGGGAAAAAACTTCCGGCGCTGATAGATTAAAAACTAAACCCTATTTGACATATACACCTTTCAAAAGTAAATCGTTTTCTGAAAACTATGATGGTAATTCATATGATATTCTCAATAGACAGTATATCTCAAACCCTTTAAGCGGTCAACAAATTTTTACAAATGTTGGTTTATCGGGCCAATTAAAATGTTCTGAGTCATCGTCAAATGCTGATTTTAAGTCGGCCATTATTATTAAATTAGTTGGTAACACCGGAAACATAAAAGATTATATTTATTACAATTTTATAGCTTCTTCTGAATGGTCAAGTTCTGGGCTGGTTAATAGATACTTACCAATGAGTGGAATTTGCCGCCCGTCAACGGGGATAAGTGGAGATAGAATTGTATTTGAAATTGGAGCAAGAGCTAATAGTTTTACAACCGGTCTATTTTCTGGAACTCAACAATTTGGAGACAATGCCGTATTTAATGATCTGCCATTAAATGAAACCGAAACAGGTTTGAAAAATCCTTGGGTTGCATTTAACACTAAAATCAATATAAATTAAAAATCTGGCCCATTTAATGTTTTTTTCGTTGATTAATATCCCAAACGGGCCAGAGTTGTTTTCGGGCGTCCATTAACCTACTCACGAATTTTTGGGAACGTTTCAACCAACTCAAGTGGCACTTCCCACTAACTAACATTACACAAAATAAATAAAAACATCAAGGAATAATTTGATTTTTCTTCCAATGGTTCATTTTTCCAAAATTCACAATTCCTTCCGCCGAAATAATAAAATAATTTGTATTTTGAATATTAGTAAAAGTTAATCCATAATTTTCAGTTATGGGCGGAATAAATTTATTTTTATAAATACTTATTAAAAAATTGTAACGACTAGCTGCGTTTGTACTTATTAAACCTGACCCATCATCCAAAAACATCACAAATCCAGAATTTTGAACATTATTATCAAAAGAAGGTTGATTTGATTTTGGAGTTACTGGTGTAATAGTACACGAAACAATAACCAAACACAAACAAAAAAAACTAAGAATCGGAAAGAATTTTGCGGGTTTCTTCAACATCTTTATGGGCGACTTTTGAGGTTATATAGTCGATTTTGTCTAATTCATCCTGTTTCTTTTTTGCCTGTTTAAGATCGTCCGCGTTCTTTAACTCATCCCGCTTTTTCCAAATTCCGAGTGTGTCTGCAATTATTGAGAGAATGGCCGTAAATGGATTCATCACTTTTCATCTTCTTTAATTTCGGGGGCAGTTTTTGGCACGATTTTCACACTGGCAACTAAATCCAATACATAAAATATTGTTTTTAAGATTTTAGAGTTTTCAACCTTTTCTAAGAAATCGTTATCCACTTTGGTCGGAGTTGAGTTTACGTATGTATTTAAAACAGTAAATAACGGTTTAAGAGTTAATCTTAAACTTCCCACTATCACTAAAATAGCGGCCAAAATTCCACTCTTCCCTTCGATTATTTGGGTTATATTAGTTAGGTCGATTATATCATTCATAGTTTTTTTATTTTATTTTCTGTTGTTTATTACACTTTATTTATAAAACTTAATAACTCCAAACACAAAAGAAACTAGAATAGCAATTAAAGATAACCATATTGATATATCAGCCTTTTTATTTTCATTTATTCGTTGCATAATTAAATCTAATTCATTTCTTGTTATAAATGTAGCCGCTTGCCGATCTAGTTGATGTTGAAATTCGTTCATGGCATCTAATCTTGTTTTTAAATCATTAGCGGCCAACTTTAATGCATTACTACCTGTCTCTTGCATTAAAACAAATCTCTTTTCAAGTTCAACTATTCTTATTAAGTTATTGTCACTTATACATTTATCGTCCATATGTTTATTTTTGTTCAGTAAATATTACACATTTTTTTATTATATTTTTATATTTTTAATTCGCAAACATCATTATTGCAAAACTTTTCAATTTCTGCTTGTTCGTTACTTATTTTTTTAAATTTTAAAGGTTTCAGATTTTTAATAATATCATCATATTCTTTTTCAGTTATAGACTGATATGGCATTTGTTTATATGCTGTTTTTTGTTTTTTTAATTCTTCTTCTTTTCTATCAAATTTTGGTAGAAATGAAATACCTTTTAGTTGATATTGAAAATACTCCAAAGCATATTTAATTTGACTGGCTTCATTTTCCTTAAAAGTAATAGTACATGATACTTGATTGTCAGCCCAGTATCTCTGCATAAAAGCAGATAAATTTAACTGCTCCCACATCGAAACTTCTTCAATAGTTCTTATGTTTTTCCCTAAACTAACAGGGATTTCCACAACCAATGTTGAATCTTCCGAGCCAAAACAAGGTTCTATTTTATATCCCGCATCTTCTAGTGGTTTTATTAGATGACTTAGCTTTGATAATCTTATTCTTCTTATATAATACCGGCTCTCTGGAAAATGAACTCCTGGCGTTGATCCATTTAAAAGAGAAATTGTGCCGGAAGGTTTAATCGAAGTTTTTTTAATTGATTTTGGAATTGCTAACCAATCTGAGTAAATATTATCATATTCTTCTATTGCTTGATAACCCTTTTCACACCATTCTTTTAATTCATTTATTCCTTTGTTTGTAATAAATTGAACAATTCCACTTATAGAACATCCTATTCTTCTATTTCTTAACATTACTCGATTTGTTTCTGGCCAATGTGTTTTTCCTAATGTAACAGTTTTAGCATAAAGATATGCATATTTTAATGTTTGAATAAAATCATCTAAAGAATCATGTTTATCTGGAAAAGTTTCTACAAGACAACAAAGTTCATATGATTCCAAAGTTTGCTCTAAACATTGGAATAAATATATGCCCTTCAACGACTTATTGTTGATTTTGGTAACAACACCTACAATATAATTATCATCAACAGTTAAATTATATACGTCTTCTTTTTGTTCGAGAAATTTAACATTCTTTACTCTATGATTGTAATTTTCTGATTTATCACACAAATCTTTGTAATTCTTAAAAATAAAAGGATTTTGACAAATCTGACCTCGTGTTCCGTGACGGATTCTATATGGCAGATTTCTATTTTTACATTCTCGCTCCCACTCCTTCAAATATGGGATTCTATTTAACTGCTGAATTAAATCTTTGTGAACCATAATTTGATTGTGAAAAACCTCTTTCTGCAAATTCTCATATGCTTTACGAACTCCAATTCCCCTTTTCAGTTTCCCGTCTTCGTGTTTATTTGCGCAACTACGAGAACAAAATACACAATGCCTTTTTCTCCACTCTAAAATCATTTCCTCTTCACAAATAATACAATTTTTTATCACAAACAACTTTTCGTTTATCCATCGTGTGTTTAAATCGGTATTTTTTTCTTGCTCAATATAAAATTCCTTATCCCATTCTTTTTTAGATTCTGTCATTTTAACAGCAGACTTTTTTCTAAGGTCTGGAGTTTGTGCATTACTTAACATTTTTATATATTCTGGATTTTCGCATCTTTCCAATACTTTTTGACCAATCAATTTTTTGGTCTCATCAGTGTGTTTTTTACCATACATCGGATTTTTTTCTCCTCTATTATCAATACTGCCGTGCAAAGTTACATGATCTTCAAAAGTCATCCATTGTAAGTTATCTGGATTATTATTCAGCCCATTATAATCTTTGTGATGTACAATTAATCCCCCTTTTATCCATCCATTTTGTTTGTTCTCGTTATATAACCTATCATAATTATCACCATCAAAAAATTTACAAATCAATCTATGTTCAAAAGTTTTTTTATCAGAATTATTAATATCAGTATATACAGACCAATAATAACCTTTATTCTTTTTCGAAACTTGCGCTTGTTTTTTTATAAAAGCTGGTAAATTATCACCGATTTTTAAATCTTTAGCTTGACATGAAGTTCCATCCAATAACATCATTTCATGATTTGGGGTTATTTTTAACTTTCCCCCTTCTTCAAACTCAATTTCAACTAATTGTACGTTTTCTTGAGTCTTTCTAGGATTTCTTGCCCATTTGATTTCGACATTCCCTTGTTTATTAAGCGAATATACGGGAACGTCTTTACCTGATTCTGCTAATTCTTTTATATTAACATATTGTCTTCCATCAGCAACGGCTATCAATGTTTCGGCTGAAAAACATGGGTTTCCGCCACAAGCTCTTATATCTTTTTTATCAGGCCCATTATTCATTCTAGAATAATTTTTAGCATTATCTAACCAAAAATACCCTGGTTCTCCATTTATTGCAGTTCTACTAGCAGCTTTTGAATAATCCATTCCTAATTCAGCAAAAATACTATTATTGGAAGTCCACCCGTAAGATTCTCTGTGAGCATTAACTTTATAGTTTTTAAGGTCTAGATATTCTTCAGATTTTGAATCTCCAAATACAATTTCCGCGGTACGACGTACATTTCCAGAAATTATGCATTTGCCCAATAAATTCATTATATCAACAATCGTTGTGGTCGTTATTTCTTTACTTATATTTTTGTCTAATACTTTTCTTATATTATTATGACATTCTTCTAACGGTTTGTGCCCACTAGAAAAACCGCCAAAACCTTTAATTAACTCACCCTCTTTTCTAATCAAAGAATAATCAAATTGTATTTTAGAAGTATTGAAAAAATAAGACTCTAGTAGTAATTTGACCGATTCAACCCATGATTCTCTATCATCTTTTATTTGATATAACGTAGAATTTTTTTTATCATCTCCTTTTATTATTATTTGGCCCGTTCCAATTGTATCAAAACCCACTCCAACTCCCAACATACTCATATCCATTAAAAAACAAAAAGGTTTAGAATAGTCTTCTTTTAATGTAGAAGTACTAACAAAAGCACAATTGTTAAGAGCCGCATATAATCCTCTTTCTTCAGTTATAATACTCCCCATTGCCCACAATCCCCTTCCTGGAGGAAGAAATTTCATGTTAAAAATTCTATCAAACATCTCGTGGGCAGATAATTGAGCTTTTCTATTATTCCATCCTAATCTATGTTCCTCTATCCATTTCTTTTGCATATCAAAACATCCTTCAACAACTCTTTTTATTGTCTCCCACCAAACTTCATTATCCCCGTTACTTTTTATACGAGAATATGTTCTTAAATAAACTAATTCTCCTAACCCATTAAAACCAAATGGTGGTTTTATTTTTTTATATTTTTCTATAAATAAATCTGATAAAGTAAATTTATTTTCCATACATTTAGACACTTATTCTATTTTGATTTTATTTTTTGAGTAATATCAAGCAAAATTATATTACAAGTTTTTTAGGTAAGTTTTAAGAAAAATTAAAAAAATACTAACAAATTTTTATTTTTGAAAACAAAGTGTATCGCTTACTTTTTGAGTAACAAAAGGAAAATGTTTTATTTTATTATCTAATTTTGTTTCTAAAGAATTTAAATCATGATGCATATTTTTAATAATTGACCATAATTCATATTCTTTATTTTTTCTTAATTCAAATTCATTATAAGAAATTACTTTTCTTTGTTCAATATACCCATGTTTTGGGTTATTTCGACATACAGTAATGTGAACTACATCTACCATAAATTTTATCCATTTTAGTCCTCAAAATCGACGCCCATTTTAGATAGTTTTTCTTTTCCTTTTTGTTTGACAACGTCAGGATGTAATTTTTTATGGCGGCGTTTAGCATAACTATCATACCATTTATCTTTTATTATATCCCGGCCCGTTATTTTTTCTCTTTGTTCAGAAAGCTCTTTACTTTTATCTAAAATATTTCCAACACTTCCCTTTTTCCCTCTTGTTTTCTCTACGAAATCTTTAGAACTTAATGGGTCAATTTTTGTGTTAAAAGAAGCTTGCGGATTTATGAATATTCTAACCCATTCAACCCCTTCATTATCAACAAAAATATGAGAATCATTCATTCCTTGAATTATTGATTTCTTTTCTTTGGTTATTGGGTTCTCAAATTCGTAAAGGGGCATCTGATTATTTAGAAAGTTCAATATCTTGCACCAAATCTTCCAATTCTTTCAATTCCCAAGTCCAATTCGGGCCACTGTAATCAAACCCGGCCTTTGAAGATAAAACAAAAACCGTCCGAAAATCATAATTTGCTTCCATTTCTTTGAGTTTTTTTATTAAATTATTGGATTTTTCTAGTAATTGGTCGAAATTGTAGTCTTTGGAGTTCATTTTATTTTATTTATTTACTTTATTTAATCTAAATCCATTTCTTTTAGTATTAAATCAACTGTTGTATCATAAGTTATTTTTTGTAATTCAAGTCCTTTTTCATTAATAGGATTGTTTTTATATTTTTCTAATACAATTTCACATTTATCAAGAAATTCATTTTCATCCCAATCAAAAAAATTTCCAGTATTCCAAGGAGAACCTTCGTGGAAAAACATTCCATCCACTGCTCTAATTTTAGAAGATGGATTAACTAAAACAGCATTTTCATCATTCAAATAGTCTAAATAAGCATGTGCATTTAATCCTATACAATGTTTACCTAAACCAACAGAATGATAAACTGGTAAATCTCGTCCTTCTCCGCCACTTAAACCAATAACAATATTACTAGAATTAATAGAATCATTATATTCTGCATTAGTTTTCATGTAAGGTAATGGATTTACATTCCAATATCTTTTACCTTCTAGAATGTTATTTAATAATTTATTATTGTCTTCAGGACTTATAAAACAATTATAAATATTTAAATGAAGCATGTGTTTTTTATCATTTCCATA
>ORJL010817932.1_pt1 | contig 49630 bp, 49 predicted proteins | sample 1779941 | NCBI WGS metagenome assembly ORJL01 (sample SAMEA104232317, study PRJEB22302) | groundwater metagenome | biome: forest; feature: aquifer; material: groundwater | place: USA | collected 2011-08-07 | depth 5.8 m | reverse complement strand
CCCACTGGGGCATCGAGAACAGTCAGCATTGGGTGCTCGACATCGCCTTTCGCGAAGACGAGAGTCGCACGCGGGCGGGTGCGGCTGCGGACCGAAGGTCTCGCCGTCCTTCGGCGCTGGGCGCTCAATCTGCTCCGGCAAAAAAACCGCCAAGATAGGCGTCAAAGGGAAACGTCTCAAAGCCGGCTGGGACGAACAGTATCTCCTGCGTGTGCTGCACGCTTAGAACATGCAATCGCCCTGGGTGAGCAGCACTCCCTCGTTGACTACCCATTGCCCCCTCGCGTACACTGGCAGGGTGAGGGAGAGTCTGTACATAAGCGGCCGTATTCCGGCCCCTCGCCATACCTTGGGCAAGCTCTCGCACCACGCCTGATTGCGTGGTTTTTTCATTCAGCGGCCAAGTAATTATTTCGGTCTTCTCGACAGGCTCGAAGAACGAAATCTTCAAAGAACGCACCACGGAGGGAACATGAAGGCAGTGGCAGCCACGGACCCGGAGATCGCCGCGGCAATCAGGGCGGAAGAGGCGCGGCAGTGGTACAAGATGGAGCTCATCGCCTCGGAGAACTACGCAAGCGCGGCGGTGCTGGAAGCTGCCGGCACCGTGCTCACCAACAAGTACGCCGAGGGCTACCCCGGCAGGCGCTACTACGGCGGCTGCGAGAACGTGGACGTGGTGGAGACGCTGGCAATCGAACGGGCCAAGACCCTCTTCAAAGCCCAGCACGCCAATGTGCAGCCTCACAGCGGCTCCCAGGCCAACATGGCCGCCTACTCTGCCATCCTCAAGCCCGGCGATACCGTCATGGGCATGCGGCTGGACCAGGGCGGCCATCTGACCCACGGCAGCCCCGTCAACTTCTCCGGCAAGACCTACAACTTCGTGTCTTATGGGGTCGACCCTGAGACGGAGCGCATCGACTACGATGCTATGCGGGAGCAGGCCCGCGCCCACAAACCCAAGGCAATCATGGCCGGGGCCAGCGCCTATCCTCGCATCATCAACTTCGACACCATCCGCTCCATCGCCGACGAGGTGGGCGCGCTCTTCATTGTGGATATGGCCCACATTGCCGGGCTGGTGGCCGCGGGGGTCCATCCCAACCCCTGCGAGTACGCGCAGATGGTGACCACCACCACCCACAAGACCTTGCGCGGCCCCCGCAGCGGCCTCATCCTCTGCCAGCAGGAGTACGCGGCCGCCGTCGACCGGGCGGTGTTCCCGGAGAACCAGGGCGGGCCCTTCATGCATATCATTGCCGCCAAGGCCGTGGCGTTCAAAGAGGCCCTCGACCCCAGCTTCGTGACCTACCAGAAGCAGGTGGTCGCCAACGCGCAGGCCCTATCGGATGAGCTGCAGAAGCAGAAGTTGCGGGTGCTCACCGGCGGCACGGACAACCACCTGCTGGTGATGGACCTGCGCCCGCAAGACCTGACCGGCAGGGCCGTCCAGACCGCGCTGGATTCGGTGGGCATCACCGTCAGCGCCAGCACGGTCCCCTTTGACCCGAAGCCGCCCCGGGTGACCAGCGGCGTCCGCCTCGGCTCGCCCGCCGTGACGACGCGCGGCTTTGGCGTGGAGGAGATGAAGAAGGTCGCGGGGTTGATTGCCAGAGTGGTCTTCAATATGAAGGATGAAGCAGTCCTGTCAAAGGTGCGGGCGGAGGTCACGGAGATCTGCTCCGGCTTTCCCGTGCCGGGCATTGCAGAAGCGCCCCCTCGCCCGAGGGTGGGCTAGGATCGAAGGTTGGTCGAGCCTGTCGAGACCAGTTACCTTCGGATATAAAGCTCTACGGTGCACTCTTCTCGACCCTTCGGCAAGTCGTTCGACTCTGAGAGTCTCAGGTCGTTCAGACCCCCTACGGGATCTTCGATCTGAAGAGTCCTCAGACTCGATGAGCTCGATGAACTCGATGAGCGCAGGACAGGCAAGCTCGAAGAACGACTGGTTGTTGAGTTGAGCCGCCTACGCACGCGTGATATAATGCCGACAGTCAAATCTATTATTGTGTGCATACTAAGGAGAACCTGCGGTGCGACCGTATGAATTAGTAGTGGTCATCAGTCCCGAAGTCCAGGAAGAGGGCGTGACCCAGATGAACGAACGTGTCGGGAAATACATCACAGACTTGGGCGGCGAAATTGAGACCCAGAACCTGTGGGGTAAGCGGCGTCTGGCGTATCCGATCAAACGCCACATTGAAGGCACCTATGTCCTTACTCACTTTCAGCTTGACCCGGCGTTATCTTCCAGTCTGGAGGCGAGCCTGCGCGTCAACGAAGAAGTGCTGCGTCACATCCTGGTGCGGCGTGAGAACTAGGCGTTAACCTCTGCCATCCGCGTTTTTTGGGTGAGGGAAAGGAGGCGACCGTGACAGACTTAAACAAGGTGATGGTCATAGGCAATTTGGGGAAAGACCCTGAAATGCGATTTACCGGCAACGGCACTCCGGTCACCTCGTTTTCTCTTGCGGTGAACCGCTCCTACTCCACCGCCGGCGGCGAACGTCATGAAGAGACGGAATGGTTTAATATCGTTGCCTTCAATAAGCTGGCGGAGACCTGCAACCAGTTCCTTGGGAAGGGAAGACGGGCGTATGTCGAAGGTCGGCTGCAGACCCGCTCCTGGGAGGGTCAAGACGGACAAACAAAATACCGAACGGAAATTATTGCAAACGATGTCATCTTCCTCGACCGCAAGACGGCGACATTGCCAGGCGACGTAAATGAAGAGCATCAGGAAGATGTAGAAGACCTGCCATTCTAAGCAGGAAGGAGCCTACGGCATGACCAGCAACTCAGCACAATCGGAGGGACCTCCTCGGAGGGAAGAGCGCAGACGCTATGTTCCCAGGAGGAAGGTCTGCGCGTTTTGCGTGGACAAAGCCAAAGCCATCGATTACAAGGATGTGCCCCGGCTGCAACGCTATGTTTCAGATAGAGGCAAGATAGAGCCCCGCCGGAAAACGGGCACGTGCGCAAGGCATCAGCGTCTCCTGGCGGGCGCCCTCAAGAGGGCACGGCACATCGCGCTTCTTCCTTATACCCAGGAGCACATGCGGCTCGTGAGCACGGCATTCTCCCATTAAGATAAGAAAGCGCCGCAATATCTCCTAAACCGTGCAACTACGGAGGTTGCGGCACAAACTTACGGAGAATCACGAGAAGTCCGTCCATAAGGCGGACTTTTCTTGACCCTAGCTATGATGACACAAGACACCCCTAAAGCAGAATTGCGCCCACCACCGGAAGGGCGCGTTTCCCGCCGCCGATCATCCCCAAAGAAGCTGCCCAGGAGCGTCTTGCTCGTGGGTGTCGCGCTGTTTCTTCTGATTGTCAGTATTCCTGTGTTCGGTTACTACAAAGTCTATATTGCGCCGCTGAGAGAACAGATCCTGCGGGTGAACGACAGGGTGTTTACCGTGGGAGACTATGTGGCAAAGCTGCGGTATCTGGAGGCAGAAAACCAGATTTATGGTGAAAAACTGGATTACAGCACGGATCTTTTTAAGTTGCTGGACAATATGCGAGACGACGAGGTTGTGCGTCGACTCGCGCCCACGCTGGGGATAACCGTGACGGACGAGGACGTGACGAAGGCTCTCAGAGCGCGCCTTGGCGCGACGCCGAAAGAAGGGGAAGAGGTCACCGAAGCAGAACTGAACCGCCGTTTCCAAGAACTGTACAAGCAGCGTTTGACCCAGATCAACCTAAGCGACAGCAAGTATCGGGAGGTGATCAAAGCGCTGGTGCTACGGGAAAAAGTGAAGGATTACCTTGACGTCCGCATCCCGGCCGTGGCTGAACAAGTTGAGGTATCCGGCATAAAAGCGGCGGACGAGGATGCAGCGCGTAAGCTGAAGGAACGCGCGGAGAAAGGCGAGGATTTTGGCGTCCTTGCCAGACAGAGTTCCATTGACACTGAAACCAAGGACAAACTGGGCGACCTGGGGTGGATCCCCCGTCACGTCATGGAGGATTCCTTTGACACGATAGCGTTTGACCTGCCCGCAGGAAAGGTCAGCGAGCCGTTTTACATGCAGAATGGAGTCTGGATTATCACCGTTGTCAAACACGAACCGGCTCGGCCCGTAGAAGGCCAGGCAAAGGAGCGTCTAAGAAACCGCGCGCTGGATGAATGGTTGAAGGAGCAGGTGGCGAGCTTGGACATTCAGCGCCGTTTCGATTCAGACCTCTATGAATTTGTGCTGAACAAGCTCAAGGAATATCGAATCACCACACCCACCCCCGCTGCGCCGGGTCCGTAGAGAAGTAGATCGTTGTTGAAGCACGAGGATAGCGTTGTGGTTGGACTGCTGGGGTTGGGCGTGGTGGGAAGTGGCGTCGCCAGAGTTCTGACAGACAAGAGTGCGGCAATCGCTCTCCAGGTAGGGAGGCCCGTGGAACTCAGGAAGGCCCTCGTGAGAGACATTTCCAAAGCACGGCCCGTGCTTCTTCCACAAGAATCGCTCACCAGCGATCCCCATGACATTCTGGATGACCCCGCAATTTCCGTGGTCATAGAGGTTATGGGCGGTGAGGAACCCGCCTACCAGTACGTGAAGCGCGCGCTGGAACAGGGGAAGCATGTCATAACCGCAAATAAAGAGGTAATCGCAAAACACGGCCCAGCTCTGCTGGCCATAGCAAAAAGTCACCAGGTGGCCATCCACTATGAGGCCAGCGTGGGTGGTGGCATTCCGCTGATCGCTCCCTTTCGTCAGAGCCTCCTGGCCAACGATATCTCGGCGTTGCGCGCCATCATCAACGGCACCACCAACTATATTCTGACCAAGATGGCGAAGGAGGGTGTGGACTTGCCGCAAGCTCTGCGGGAGGCGCAGGAGTTGGGATACGCGGAGCCAGACCCAAGCAACGATGTCTCCGGGGCCGATGCGGTGTACAAACTGGCCATTCTTTCCAGCTTGGCGTTCCACGCCCGGGTCGCGCCAGAACAGATCTATCAAGAAGGTATCATGCGGCTCACGTCTCGCGACTTTCGCTATGCCGGAGAGCTGGGCTATGCCATCAAACTGCTCGCCATCGCCAGGCAAGGGCCGCGCGGCATTGAAGCCCGCGTGCATCCAGCGCTTATTCCGGAGAACCAGATTCTTGCCAACGTCGATGGCGTCTTCAACGCGGTAGAGGTGGAGGGAGACCTGACCGGCAAAATCATGTTCTACGGCAGGGGCGCTGGCGCTCTGCCCACCACCAGCGCGGTCGTCGCGGACCTGATTGAACTTGCCCAGGACGTCAGCCGCGGTATCGCGCCACTGCCGCCGGCGGAGGCGCGCACCGATCGTCCGGTCCTTGCAATGGCAGATGTGCTGACGCGCTATTACCTGCGAATGAGCGTGGGTGACCAGCCCGGAGTCCTGGCGCAGATTGCGCACGTGCTGGGAACGCAAGGGATAAGCATCTCCTCCGTCATTCAGAAGGAATCGGATGAACAAGCCCAGACCGCCGAAATCGTCCTGATGACGCACACCGCGCCAGAGCGGGCCGTGCAGCGCGCCCTGCAAGAGTTGGCAGAGCTGCCGATTGTTGCGGAGATCGGCACCTTAATACGAGTGGAAAGTTAGTCTTACTTCCAAAGATGGTTATGCGTGACCAATCGGCTATGGACAATGCGCTGCAGTTTCTGGAGGAAGAGCAACGCCAGTACAAAGCGCAGGTGTTCAAGTTCCAGCAGCAGTTGGAACAGGTTCAGGGCAGCATGTGGTCCCTGGGAGACCGGCTCAACAGCCTGGAGGGAGCGGTCAGCACGGTCATGGCTCACGGTTCCAGAGTCTCCCGTCTTGAGGAAGATCTCCGGCAGACCAGAGAATCCATCGAGCGGTTCCAGTCTGACGTTGAAGGCCAGCGCCAGCAGGATACCACCACGGAGCGCCTTCTTCAGACTGAGCTTGAGCGGGAGCGGCAGGCCCGCACGGAGTTGTACCAGAAGCTAGGTGATATCGAACGCACCGAAAGCTCCTTCCGTGACAGGCTTCAACTTCTGGACGACACCACGCGGAAGCGGCAGGAAGACCTGTTCAACCTGGAGAGGTCACTGGAGCCGCTCCGTCACCGGGATGAACAACTGGGTCAGCAACTGAGCAGCGGCCAGGATGCCCTCAAACGACTGGCGCAGGAAGTTGAAGAGCTCCGCCAGGAAAGCCGCGCGCTCCAGGCTCAGGACGAGGTATACCAGAGCAGGCTCCAACACCTCATGGACCAGATACACCGTCTGGAAACTCAGGACGAGTTACGCGAGCTTGAACAGCGGCTCTCCTCCATATTGGCCGAGCAGAATGAGCTGCATCGAATAGAACGCCAGCGCACGGAACGGTCCACTGTTGACCTTCAGCTCAGCTACGAACAATATCGAACCGTTCTTGACGAAGTGCAGCAGCAGATATTGCAACTGCACGGCAAAGCGCAGTCCCTCACGCAATATATCGAGCAGGTGCGGGAACAGTTCTGGGAAATTAGGAACAGTTTGACGGAGCAGTTCGGCAGGATCGCGGCAAACGAAGAACTGCATCGCCGCCGTCAGGTGTCGGAGCTAGAGCAGCAGCTCAAAGAGCTCCGTGTGTGGCAAATCGATCCGCCAAGGAGTTAATGTGCATCAAGGCGTACTCTCGCGCTATGGGACGTATCTTCCGCTCACCCCCAAGACGCCAATCATCACCCTGGGAGAGGGCAGTACGCCGCTGGTCGCCGCGCCCCGCATAGCGGCCGAGGCGGGATGCAGCGCTCTCTACCTGAAGCTTGAAGGCTGCAATCCGACCGGCTCGTTCAAAGACCGCGGCATGGTGCTGGCCGTAGCAAAGGCCCTGGAAGAGGGAAGCCGCGCCATTGTCTGCGCGTCCACAGGAAACACCAGCGCCTCTGCGGCGGCATTCGGCGCGCGCTGCGGACTTGCCACTTTTGTGCTGGTCCCCAAGGGCAACATCGCCGCCGGCAAGCTGGCACAGGCCATTGTGCACGGCGCAAAGATCCTGGCGCTGGACGGCAGCTTTGACGATGCGTTAGACATCGTTCGTAAGCTCGCGGAGACCCATCCCCTCACCCTGGTGAACTCCGTCAACCCCTACCGTCTGGAGGGCCAGAAAACGGCGGCCTTTGAGGTAGTGGACGACCTTGGAGATTCGCCAGACCTCCTCTGCATCCCGGTGGGCAACGCCGGCAACATCTCCGCCTACTGGCGCGGCTTCAAAGAATATAAAGGAGCCGGCAATGCCACAAAGACGCCGAAAATGATGGGATACGAAGCGGCCGGGGCGGCGCCCATCGTGCTGGGAAGGCCGGTGCCGCCCCCCGAGACCATTGCCACCGCCATACGCATCGGCAATCCTGCCAGTTGGAAGCTGGCGGAAGCCGCCAGGGACGAGTCGGGCGGCGCCATTGACGCTGTCACCGATGACGAGATCATTGATGCGTATCAGAAGCTGGCGCAGCTGGAGGGCATCTTCGTCGAGCCTGCTTCCGCGGCATCCGTCGCCGGGCTGCTCAAGCTGGCTCGTGAGGGCTACCCGCTGGAAGATGCGCAGGTCGTCTGCGTGCTCACGGGTTCCGGACTGAAAGACCCGGACACGGCGATGCGCATGCCTCAGACCATCAGAGACGTGGCCGCATCCTACGATGCGGTGGTGAAGGCGCTAGAGAGCCTTTAGACCGCCTTTGGCCATTTTCCTCCAACAACCATTGTGCGTTCCTTGTTACGCCGGGTAGGGGCGCAGCATGCTGCGCCCCTACGGTTTTGTGATGACGGTTTTGTGCCGACCTCCTGTTATGCTCTGGTCGAAATCACGGTGTGCCTGTATACTGAACTCGTTGTGCGTCAAAAGAGCACGATTTGTGCATGCCGCAGGTCCCTACCACTGAGGAGGAGAGAACAAGGCCCATGATTTTTAGCATTGACGGCAAAACGCCCAAGATTCACCCTACCGCATTCGTTGCGCCCAACGCCGTCCTCATTGGAGATGTGACCATTGAGGCCAACGCCAGCGTCTGGTTTGGCTGCGTGCTCCGCGGCGACTCCGGGGAGATAGTCATTGGAGAAGGCACCAACGTGCAGGATGGGGCGGTCATTCATGAGCGCACCATCGTGGGAAAGCGCTGCGTGCTGGCCCACATGACCCTGACCCACAACGCTGAGGTGGGGGACGACGTGCTGATAGCCAACGCCGCCCGGGTGCTGCAAAGCGCCAAGATCGGCGAGGGCGCAATCATTGCCGCCGGCGCAGTGCTGCTGGGCCCGGTGGAGGTCCCCCCGCGCACCATGTGGGTGGGTATCCCCGCCAAACAACTCAGAGAAGCCGACGAGCGGCTCCTGACCATGACCAAGCGTCTGGCGGCAGGCTATGCCAATAATGCCACCAAGTACCTGGCCGGTCTGACGCCCGTGGACGATATCGCCGAATCGTTCATGCGTAAGATGAGGGGATAGCCCGCACCCTCTCCTCGGCGAGTCACCCTCTCCCTAGCCCTCCCCCATCAAGGGGGAGGGGACAGATCTTCCCTCCCCTCGCGAGAGAGCCAGAGCGAAAGGGAACGTATAAGCCCTCTCTCCCCTGGTGGGACCAAAGGTGGTGAGCCTGCGTACCAGAGAGTCGGAGCGAGGGGGATACGATGACCATGAAGCAGGAAATGCTATCGTTCGCCCGAAGCCTTCGCCAGAATCAGACTGACGCGGAGAAATTGCTTTGGAGTAAACTCAGACGGAAACAGTTCGGCAAGTTCCGCCGACAGCAGCCGTTGGAACCATACATCGTTGATTTTGTTTGCTTTGAGCATAGACTGGTCATTGAGTTAGACGGCGGACAACACAACGATATGCAAACGATTCAGAAGGACGCAAGAAGGACAGGTTTGCTCGAATATCAAGGCTACCGAGTGCTTAGATTCTGGAATAATGACGTGTTGTCCAACATTGATGGAGTGTTAGAGAAGATTCAGGAGGCAATGCAGTAGCATCACCCTCTCCTCGGCGAGTCACCCTCTCCCTAGCCCTCCCCCATCAAGGGGGAGGGGACAGATCCTCCCTCCCCTCGCGAGAGAGCCAGAGCGAAAGGGAACGTATAAGCACTCTCTCCCCTGGTGGGAGAGAGTTGGAGAGAGGGGGATACGATGACAGGCGACGTCTTGCTAACGCGCAAAAATTTTGTCAGAAATTTCTTTACCCTGTAGGCGTGGCGGGCTGTAACGGTCACCGCAAAGAATAGTTTACCAACATAGGAGTTGTGGACATGCTTGTCCGCAGCAATGTTGTGGTATGTGCTCCGTGATGGCGTCCACCTCTTACAGAGCTCATCGAGTCTGAGGACTCTTCAGAGTCTGAACGACCTAAATGGCCTGTAGGCCGCAGCAGCGGCGCACGGCGTGAAAGCCTTTATTGGGGTTCTCCCCTGAGAAGAGCGCAGCGCCCCACAGTTATCAACCGTATTTCAGGAGGGGAGGGAAGGGCGCCTCAGGCGCCCTTGCCAACAGGAAAGGAGGTGACGGGCCCGCCTTCCGCAAGGATAGGCAGGCACACAAAGAGGAGGAAGTAATATGAGCAATGCTCTAGTCCCAAGGGATAAGAGGATTTGCTCCTGGAACATTCTGCAGGTTTTCTCAGCCGTGCGTTAGTGTCCTACAAACGGCAGACCGGCAGACCGGGAAGCAAGTACGCAATTGTAATTCAATGAGGAGGTAACTTGGACACACACTGGAAAAAAAGATTTAAAGCACTGGGCCCCGTGGCCGACCGAGCAGCCCGCGCTCTCTTTGTAGGCGCGCTCCTTGCGTTGACCTTTGGCCCGCTGCCCATGCAGCCGGGAAGCACGCCCACCGCGTCTGCAGACCTGCTGAAATGGGACGACATGCACACGCCCTATGCCGATTTGCTAGACACCACCGGCGCCCGCACCGCACTGCCGGCCTTTGGCACCGTGGCGGCGCTTAGCACCGGCGCTGTGGCCCAGAGTCATACGGTGGTGACGGGCGCCAACGGCGACCTCTTCGCCGTAGGCAAGCCGGCAACGGGCACGGCCCCTAATGTCTACAAATCCACCGATAACGGCCTCACCTGGACCGCTAGCAACAACACCCAGGGCGGCAACCTCTTCCCGGCCGGTAGCCGGATTGTGGGCGTCGCCGTGGCTCCCAAGTACCCGCAGGACAACCGGGTCTATGCAGCCTTCACCGATGATGTCGCCGCTGCCGATGCTACTGACGGCCTGGCCGTTTCCACCAACGGCGGTAACACCTTCGTCATCATCGCCGACTTCACCGCGGCCACTGCGGCCAAGGCCCAGTTGGCGGGCGGCGGCGCTACCTTTGGCGTCACCTCCATTGCCATCTCGCCAGACTTTGACGGCTCCACCGCTGCGGGCGAGGTCGTGGTCGGTCTGAGCAACACCGCTGCCGTGGTACGAGCCGAAAGGCTCACCGGCGCAGGCCTCTTCAGCGGCACCGCCGCTCCCACGGTCCTGGCCGGCGGCATCGTCGTGGCCAGCACTACCACAGGCAACATCCTCTCACTGGCCTACTCCCCGGGCGAGGTCACCCGCCTAGCGGCCCTCGTCTCCGACACCGGCGCAGGCACCCGGGTCCTCCAGCGCGCTGCTGCTGGCGCTTGGGAAGCCGTCTCGGCCGCTAACCTTCTGAGCGCCACCATCGCTGTGGCCGGCGGCGTGTCCTTCGCGGACACCTACACCACCGGCGGCACCTACTACGCCGCCTGGACCGACACCGTCGCCGCCGCACCTGCTGCAGCGGCCGGCGTGTACAAGTTTGACGGCACCGTCTGGAGCCTGCAGGCAGGCACCGGCGCTCCCGGCTCCACAGCCGCCTTGCTGGCCTCCATAACCGGCATCGCCGTCCGCGGCTCCGGGACCACCACCAACGTCTTCGCCGTGGAGGGCGGCACCAGCGGCACGCGCATCTTTAAGAGCACCAACGCTGGCTCCACCTTCACCAACCGCAACTACAGCGGCCAAGACGCAGTCACCTCCATCACCGCGGCCGCAGGCGTTCAGGCCCGCGTGGCCGTCCCCATGGACTACGCCACCAGCGGTAGGGTCTACGTCACCAGCTCCGGCACCGGCGGTGGCGTCATCGCCAGCACCAACTCCGGTCAGAACTGGATGGGCACTGGCCTCACCAACGCTTTAGCAACCATCACCGCCCTGTCGGTCGCGTCCGGAGAGACCTCGTTCGCCCTAGCCGGCGCGATGGTCTTCAAGACCACGAACACGACCGCCTCCACCGCTGGGTATCGGATGGTGCAGCGGGCCAGCGCCACTGACACCATCGGCACCATCGTGATCCCCACCGGCTTCGCCACCAGCGGCGTCGTCTTCCTTCGGGTCACCTCCACCGGCGGCATTCCCCTGAAGTCCACTGACGCCGGCGAGACCTTCGGCACCAGCGGCTCCTCGGCGCCGGACCCCAACACCGTCATGACCACCCTGAGCTGTGCCAGCGCCACCCAGTGCTGGGCCGGCATGGCTGACGGTAAGGTCTTCATCACCAGTAACGGTCTCTCCAGTTGGGACGCCGGCCGTATCCCTGTAGCCGGCGCAACCAACGTCCGCGTGTTCACGCGACCCGCCAACTTTGCCACGAGCAACATCATCTTCGCCCAGGCGGACGTCTCGGGCAGCACCGAGATCATCAAGTCTGCTGACGGCGGCGTCACCTGGACACAGGTGGGCAGTTCCTCCGGCAAGTGGGGCAGCGGCACCGGCACCGGCAGCTTCTCGGTATCCCCCAGCTACGCCACCGACCAGATGCTGTTCTACCGACCGCCGGTTCCTGCAGGGGCCATAAAGCTCTACAGGTTCAAGGACATCGCCGCGCCAACAGGCTGGGAGGAGATAGGCTCCACTTCCTCGGCGTGGGGCACCATCCGGACCAGCGCCGCGGCGGGCATCGGTGATGGGGTGCGTTTGCAGGCCCTTGACACGGCCGCCGCGCAAAACAACATCCTCGTCACCTACTTCCCCAATACCGTCAACTCGGGGAATTGGACGAAGCTGACCATGCGTAACGCCGACCTCGACGTCACGCCGCCAGCCCCGGCCTTCGCCCCCACCACCTTCAGCACCACGGGTGTGTCGAGCGGCACCCTGATCTACGCCATAGCAGGCGGCCGCATGATGCAGTGGACGGAGACCACGGGCTTCCTGACTTCGCCCACGCTCATCTCGCCCCTGAATAACAGCAACGTCCCGGCTAACACCGGCAACGACGGCATTCCGCTCACGATGACGTGGAACGCCGTCGACCGAGCGCAGTGCTACGACGTTCAGATCGCCATCGACGCAGCCTTCGGCGTGCCGATCCTGGATGGCACCGCCGGCGCAGGCGCTTGTGCCGCAGGCGCTGACGGCTCCGTCGCCAACCCCGCCATCATCGTGACCGGCGGCGCAGGCGGCATCGCTTCCCTGTCCCCAGGCACCAGCTTCTACTGGAGGATTCGCGTCCGTAACGTCGGACCTTCCATCGCAGCGGGTGACCTGACTGCTCCGTCTCCTGGCCCATGGTCAGTGGGGAGCAGGTTCTCCGTGTCCACGCAGTCCACGACGGTGGTGGCTCCACAGCCCTCACTGCCGCAGGACGGCGCACAGCTCCCCAGCCTGAGCACCGGCTTGAGCTGGAACAACCCTCCTGGTGTCACGCAGGTTCAGGTTCAGGTGACGCCGTTGAACGGTGACGGCCCCGCCATCAACCTGATCCTCGGCAGTGCGGTCAGCGGCTACGAGGTGCCCGCGCCTTTGTTCGGCACCGGCCCCTACGTGGTTCTGCCCGGCGCTTCCTACACCTGGCGTGTCCGGACTACCAGCGCAACAACGTCAATAGGCGAGACTGACCAGAGCTGGGGTCCGTGGTCTATACCACGCGTGTTCACCACGGCTCTGCCGAACGCCGGCACCATCCAGTTGCTCGGCCCCATCAACGGCGAGTCCATCACGGACACCACACCCACTCTGCAGTGGAAAGACGCCAACAGCGCCATGTTCTACTACGAAGTGCAGTTGAGCGCCGACCCGAACTTCGGTGCGTCAGGCGTGGTGGCTGCTGTGTACTGGAACCTGTTGCATGCCGGGCAGTCTACCCCGCCCAGCAGTTGGACAGTTCCGGATGCATTCAAAGTGGCAGTGGGCACCTACTACTGGCGAGTGCGCCAGCGTCTCCAGGCTACGCCGAAGGGTTCGGCCGAGACTGGTATCGCTTGGTCACCGACTCAGTCGTTCTCTGTAAAATAGCAAGAGGAGGAAAGACCATAACGAAAAAAGGAGCCCCCTCCTAACTTGCGGGGTAAGATAGGCAGGGAGTACACTGGGTTTCCAGTGTACTCCCTGCCGTCCTAGTTTGTTCCTGTGTACCTCGGACGAACCAACGTTGGGGAGACCACAATAGCGTAATGAACGACGAAGAATCTAAACGTCTACGTTGGATTATCCAAAGACAGCAACAGATTAACCGGGACTTACACGCAATCAACCTAAAAGCAGCCGACGTCATGGAATTGTTTGAGGCCGAATCTAAACGTAAAGACGAACAGATCGAGGGCCTCAGGAAGGTAATCGGCGAGCTAAACGAGACAATTAGAAGATTAACCGAGGATGGCCCGGGCTAACTATCCGGCGTGGGTGGGGGCGACAAGAAAATGAACACCTTCAGACAAGCCCTTAAACAGTTCGAGTTGGCAAACGAGCAGCTGGTAATCTCTACTTCTGAGGAAGAAACAGAAGCAACTGCTCGTAAGATAGAAGACGCTTTGAAGGATATCAAGTCTGTGCTTGCAGAAACCGAGTACAAACTTGCCGAGGCTGCTCGGCAAGACAGCCGATACCGACTTGACGAGAGGTTCAAAAAAGCGGCGGTGCAGATTCACCAAGGATGCAAAAGCATTCTAAGCTTAACGGGACCGAGAAGCGCCTAAGCCCAACGGCAAGCCACTAGACGGAGGCTCTCCCTGGTAACCGGGAGAGCCTCCGATTCTTGTACTCACCTGCTCACCGTATGCGAACAGAGAGCAGCTGCTACTTTCCGCGATGACGGAAATTGTATGAAAACACTCCTTGCCTCTCTCACCGAAATTAATCACCTCCTGCCCAGCCAAGGCATCGCTCTGTTCTTGGTAAGCAAAGCGCCCTCAACAATCCAGCAAAAATGCTGACTAAAGACTTCTTGCCATCCTGGAAGCGGTCCGTCAGCTCCCAGGATGGCTGTAGAACGCCTACCGCTCAGCCTAGAAATGGAGGGACATTTTCTTGAGTCGGCAGCATCACGCTAGTTGGCATCTCGCTCTCATAACCAGCACGCTCCTCCTGCTCACCGCATGCGCGGGGGCTTCCAACGCGCCTGCTCCTCTGCGGGACCAGACGCAGACGCAGAGCGCGGCCACACCAACGGTCCAGTCGTCCCCGCCAATATCTCCTACACCCGCGCCTTCACGGCCCACAACTACGGTTCCCACAGCGCCACCCGCCGCGGCAACCGCAACGGCAACGCCGCCTGCTGCGGCAAACCCTGGCCAGTTTACCGAAAAACCGCCGTGGCAGGTGACACTGAACAGTATCGAGCGACCCGGTAAAACCCTTGTATGGTCAACGCCGCCGGGGAAAATGGAGGCAAAGGGAGAGATCTTAATCGTCACCTTGACCATCCGTAAAACCGACGAAGGGAAACGTGACACCGGTATCACCGACTTTGAACTTTATACCGATGACGAGGTCTACAAGCCGCTTAACTGTTGCCAGGACTACGTCATGAGCAGGGGATTACGACCCCTGGATTTTGCCACGTCCTTCGAACCGGAGGATGTCCGAGAGACCATGCTGGTCTTTGACGTGCCTCCCGGCCTTGGGAACGCAACCCTGAGCTTTACTCCTGGCACAGGGCTGAGGTGGCAGATCAAGTAGCGGAGACTGTGGGGGTCAGAATGTGGTGGGCTGAAAGCGGGACGGGGCCCGTAGGCCCTGCAAAGGGAGTCGGATGCCACACCATGGAGTGAAGCTGGCTGGGGACCGAGGATTCGAACCTCGCCATACGGATTCAGAGTCTGTTCCGACTAGTATTGGGCTGTCCGCTGCCGTTTATTTCGTTCGTGATTGACCGTACTGGCGTCTACCAACGACCTCTTGAGGTTGCTGTCAACCGCTGGCTTGGCTGTCAGAATTGCTGTCAACCCGGAGCACAGTCGGGAGACGTTTGCAATCCCGCCGACATCCGGTTTAGGAATTCCTTGCCAGGTGTCCGTAAGCAGTTATTGTCGGTTTTTTCATTCCTAAATCAGCCGCTGTTGGACGTTGTTAGTCACTTACAGCCGCCCACGTTGCTGTCACGGTTGCTGTCGGAATGTGTTCAAGGTTCGTTCGAAAGGAAGGTGTTTATGCTACGCAGATCATGGGTCGCCGTCGATCATCTCGGGTTGACCCCTGCTCCCGTTGTAGCTTGCTGGAGCTATCACCCAACGGTAAGTAGCAGTAAACGCGGCTCTGGCTGTGCCGGATTTTTTAGGTCCGACCACGTATCGGTGGCCTACGGGAGCATTCGGGTCTGGGTCGAGACATATGCGTTGACCTAACTCCGCCTTCAACCTTCCAGCGCTGAGGGTAACCACCCAACGATGACCGTTCTTGTAAATGTCCGTGCTTCTGACGTCAGCCAACTCCCGGCGGAGAAAAACCGACATCGGAGTATCCTCGTGATCTCGAAACGCTGCGCTGGATACGCGCTTGCCCTCGTCCGGGTCATCAATGATCCATCCCCCGTAGATGTACCGTAACAGCTCGTCTTTCTCAGTGATGGAGAGATCGTCCCCGTACTCTACCACGAGTATTGTGTCTGACTCCGCTGGGAAGCTTCTATTCCCTGCTCAGGGGAAGTGACGCGATCACATTGACCAGATTATTCGCCAAGAGTAATTCGTCGATCGTCAGCTCCTCTTCGATGGGTTCGCTTCGACGGTCTGGGTAATATGCACGAATAGAATCGTCGGGGGAAAATTCTATCTCCACGTTTACGGGTTGCTTGTGCCATTCCAATTGGATGCCACCTTCCGACGTGGGCACTATTTGTGGTGGAGGAATAAGAGAAGGAAATGTTGCTAGAAACCTGACCGCATTGTGGAATGCGACCCTACTTATCGGCTCGGCTCCGTAACCATCCCATCCAGGCGCAAGCTTGAGGAGGTCCTTAAGTTGCTCCACTGATTTGGAAAACCATTGAGGTATTGTCCAGGAATTGTTAATTCTAAGTCTAAGGGTAAGTCGCTTCGCCGACTCGCGCTCCACAAGTGTGGGCGCGAAGTCTGGAGGCTGCTCAGTATAGAATTTGGGAGAGACAATCGCGTTAGCTACCATTGTGCTTCCTCCGCTTATTGGAATCGTTCCCAGGTTCTCCACATCTCGTCGGTAGTGATTGCTGTGAACGTACGGACGATCGCCGCGCGCCCTCTATCCATGAAACGCAAAGCACTCGCAATATCTCTCGTCCCGTCTGGCCTTCCTCTGGCTGTAAGTGTCACTATGAGCAGCATCGCTCCGTCACTGCGCCTTCGGCCCGGTTGTACTTGAACAAAGAGCCTGCCTAGAGGCACCCCCTGAGAATCAACGAGCACGTATCGTGAGCTAAACCTGACTTGCTCATGCCTGAGAGAATCATCCTCAATGTCCACCCAATTCCACGCTCGAATCACCTTATGTGTTTCAGAGAAGTCTTGCCAACCTTCACCTTGAACAATTTGGTTCACGTAAGTGACTTCACATTGCCGCGGTGTTATCTCTCCTAATCCCTCTTCTCGCAAAAAGGTTTGGAATTGTTCTAGGCGCTTAACGAAGAGCGTCTTGTATTGTTCGAAATGGGCGTACTCGTCGCTGGTTCCGATCTTGCGCCAGTTGAAGCCGAAGAAATCGCGTTGAATTTGGACAACCTCAGTTTGCCCCTTACTGATAAACCAGACGCGCGGCTGCATAGGCCCGGTCTCGACGAAGAGTTCAACCAAAGGTTGTTCGACGCCTTCATCAAATCGCTGTTCCTGAGCGATCACCGGCGGTTGATCTGCTACCTCTGGATAAAACTGCCGAAGGTCGCGGTCCCAGAACGCGCCTATCAGAGCCGTTCGCAGGCCCTCTAGTGCGTTAAAGTGAATTGACAGGCCAACCTCAACTAAGGGGGGATTCTTGAAATTTGGGAGACCCGGTGGCCGAGAGGCAGTCATGTAAGACGGTCTGAGGTTGATGTCAGCTTTTCAGAATACAGGAGAACTCCTCTGTGCTGCTCATTCGCATGAATCATAGCGTTATCACCTATGTATTGCAACGTTCCCAATCCCCCTGCGTGACAAGGGCTGTTGTCGTGCATCTACGTCCCCAACTCCCCCGCTATCGCTTCCATCTGCTCCAGCGCCGAGCACAGGCCCTCCACCATCTCCGCCGCGATGGCATTGCCTCAATCCTAGCTATCCCGGCCCCACATAACAACAACGGGGCCAACGTCACGCCGCCCACTCATCAGACAGCACCTCAGCTTGCTCCAACACCGTCTGCGTCGCCTTCTCTTGTTTGTCCGGCGGGTAGCCATAGCGCCGGAGAATGCGCCGAACGATCACCCTTAGTTTGGCGCGAGCGTTCTCGCTCACTTTCCAGTCAATCGTAGTGTTTTGCCGGACTTGCTGAACCAATTCCTGAGCAATGGCGCGCAGCGTCTCGTCTCCTAACACGTTCACCGCGCTGTCGTTCGTCTCTAGCGCATCGTAAAACGCCAGCTCGTCCTCGGTGAGTCCCAACTGCTCACCGCGCTGGTTAGCGGCTCGCATATCCTTCGCCAGTCCGATTAGCTCTTCAATGACCTGCGCTGTCTCTATCGCCCGGTTCTGATAGTTCCTGAGTGACTGTTCCAAGAGTGCTTCGAAGGAGCGGGCTTGCACCACATTCTTTCGACTGCGGCTCTTGATTTCGCCAGCCAGCAGTTTCCGCAGCAGCTCAACCGCGAGGTTCTTCTGCGGAAGTCCTCGCACCTCAGCCAAGAACTCGTCAGACAGAATCGAAATGTCGGGTTTCTTCAGTCCCGCTGCCGAGAATAGGTCGATTACCCCGTCCGATGCAATCGCGCGGGACACAATCTGCCGGATCGCGTGCTCAAGCTCTTCTTCGCTCTTCAGTTGGCCGATCTCTGACTTCGCCAGCACCGCTCGTACAGCCTGAAAGAACCCCACATCATCCCGGATGCGCGTCGCCTCGTCGCTCGTTACGGCCAGCGCAAACGCCTTCGAAAGTTCGCTCACTGCGTCCAGTAGACGCTTCTTGCCCTCTTCCTGCGCCAGAATGTGCTCTTGCGCACGCGGCAGCACCGTGAGCCGCTGCTGAGCATTGCCACTCACCCAAAGCGACCAATCAAAGCCGTGGAACAGGCCACAACACACCTCGTATCTTTCCAGCATGAACGCCACCGCTTCAGCCTCATCGTGAGTCGGCTCGCCAGTTCCCTGTGACTGAACGTACGTCTGCAACGCTTCTTTGAGTTCCGGCGCCAGCCCCAGATAGTCCACGACCAGGCCGCCCGGCTTGTCCTTAAACACACGGTTCACGCGGGCGATGGCCTGCATCAGTCCATGTCCGCGCATCGGCTTATCCATGTACATGGTGTGGAGCGATGGCGCATCAAACCCTGTGAGCCACATATCGCGAACAATCACTATCTTGAACGGATCATCAGCATCACGAAAGCGGTTCGCGAGTGCCTCTCGCCCTGGCTTGTCCCGGATGTGCTGTTGCCACTCCACGGGATCGGAGGCCGATCCCGTCATCACAATCTTCAGCGTGCCCTTGTCGTCATCCTCTTGCTGCCACTGCGGTCGCAGCTTGACGAGCTCGTTGTAAAGTTCAACGCAGATGCGACGGCTCATGCACACCACCATCGCCTTGCCTTCGATAGCATCCAAGCGCCGTTCAAAGTGGTCTACCAGGTCCTGAGCGATGAGGGCGAGGCGCTTGGATGTGCCCACAACGGCCTCCAACTGCGCCCATTTGGTCTTCAGACGCTCTTTGCGCTCGCCCTCTTCGCCCTCTGTCGCTTCTTCGAACTCCGGGTCTATCCGGGGACGCTCTTCGTCCTTTAGCGCCAGTTTCGCGAGACGGCTCTCGTAATAAATGGGTACGGTCGCTCCGTCATCAACCGCCCGCTGAATGTCGTACACGCTGATATAGTCGCCGAACACCGCCCGCGTATTCTTGTCGGCCAGCTCAATCGGCGTGCCGGTGAATCCAATGAATGAGGCGTTCGGCAGCGCATCATGCATATACCGCGCCAGGCCATCCACAAAGTCGTACTGACTGCGATGCGCTTCGTCCGCGATTACCACGATGTTTCGTCTCTCTGATAGTGCTCGACTCCGGTCACTATCCTCAGGAGCGAACTTCTGGATGGTAGCGAATATCACGCCGCCACTGGCCCGGCGCAACTTCTCTCGCAAGTCGGCTCGGCTATCCGCCTGGACCGGCTGGTCCCGCAGCAACTCATGGCAACGAGCAAAGGTGCCGAACAGTTGGTCGTCCAAGTCATTTCGGTCTGTAATGACAACCAGCGTGGGGTTCTCCATCGCTCGCTCTTGGATCACCCGCCCGGCAAAGAAGGCCATCGTAAGGCTCTTACCCGACCCCTGAGTATGCCAAACGACGCCAATCCTTCGGTCTCCCGGCTCGCCGCCGGAGCGTCCGCCAGCGAAATAGCCACCACGCGACTCAGCGACAGCGCGCGGCCCATCCGTGGGTTTCGATGCTCGCACCGTCTCTTCGACGGCTGCATTGACGGCATGAAACTGGTGGTAGCCAGCCATTTTCTTCGTCAGCTTGCCGCCGCCCTCGTCTTCGAACACCAGGAAGCATCGGACCAAATCTAGGAACCGCCGCCTTTCGAAGAGGCCGGACAGCAAAACTTGCAATTCAGGAAGACCCGCAGATGCCACTTCTACGCCCTCAATGGTGCGCCAGGGCTTGAACCATTCCTTCCCCGCGCCGATGGGACCCACGCGCGCATACATCCCGTCCGACGCTATCAGCGCGGCGTTGAAATCGAAGAGTGAGGGGATTTCCGCTTGGTACGTCTGAAGTTGGCTGTGCGCGGACCAAATGTCGGCGTTCTCGTCTGCGGCGTTCTTAAGCTCAATGACAGCCAGCGGAAGGCCGTTCACAAAGATGACAATGTCGGGCCGACGGTTATGCTTGTTCTCCAAGACCGTGAACTGGTTCACTGCCAGCCAGTCGTTGTTCGACGGGTCCTCATAGTCCAGCACCCGCGCCTGCGCGCCCGCGATGGAGCCATCCGGCCTCCGGTACTCGACGTTCACCCCCTCAACCATCATCCGATGCAGGGCGTGGTTACGACCAATCAGCGTGGGCGCGGCGGGCAATAGGAGCTTGCATTCAGCGTCTTCAAGGGCTTCAACGGGCAGCGTAGGATTCAGCCGCCACAACGACTGCCGCAACCGGGCTTCCAGGACCACGACGCCAAAGTTAGCGCGCTCCGCATCGGGTTCTTCAGGAGCGATGGAAGGCCCGGCAAGGACGCGATAGTCGAGCGCCTCTAGCCACGCAAGGGCGGCGTCCTCAACAACGGATTCAGTGAAAGCAGCTATGGCTCGTCCTGTTCAACCGTGAACCCGCGAGGGTTTTGGAGCGTCAGCATCCGTCCATCTCGCACCAGCTCCCCTGCACAGGAAATGGTTATCTGGTCGATGTGGGCTGCGGCTGCTCGCTCGTACTCAGCTTCTGACAATGTTATCCGCACCTTGCGAAGCGCCCCGTCCACCACCGCGGCAACAGTGACCGTCCCTTCTTTCTGATCGCCTTCACGCGCGAGCTTGACCGGAACTCCTTCCAGCTCGAACTCTTCCCGCGCACTTGACGCTCTGAAAAGACGGCTTGCTTCCCGTAGCACCGGGATAACATCGCGAGTAAACGTTACGACGGCATGACGCTCAGGCGCTCGCGCCGTCGCCCAATGTACACTGATCCCAAGGGCCCGAACATGCGCTCCTTCATGCAAACCGACGATAGCGTCACAGAGGTTGGCGCTCACCCCCAGCCCGACAGCGCTGGTGAAGGGGCCGAGATCGGCGCGCGCCACGCCCTCGCCTGCCGCGGTTCGCGCGGCCCCCAGTGCTCGCATCAGGGTCTGCGTCACTATGCGTTCAAACGGTTCTTCCTCAGGGAACCCCAGTGGCACAAGCAGTTGGCCTTGGAGAGCGGGCGGCACCGGTGATTCGATGTTGAGCACAAAACTCCCGCGCTCGGTCTGACCCAGTCGAACCTTGCTCAGGTACTCAACTGCTTGGGCAGGCTTTCGAGTGGGGAACACCGGCCGGGGCTTTACCGCGGCGCAGGCAGCCGCCAGTACAAGCTCTCTAGCGTTCGCCACCAGGCTCACCCCGGCGTCTATGGGCACGCTGAACTCGCCGCCGTCTTCACCCTCCGCAACTATACGGATGATGTCCGAACTTGTGGTCTCAATAGCTCGCAGCAGCTCCGGCTGCGAGCGCTCCTCCACCGTCTCCAGCGTCTCCAAAACCTCCGCCATCCGCAGCGCGTAGTCGCGCAGATCGTGGGCGAGGGGGACCAGCAACTCATACTTTTCGCCGTCTTGCGCCAGCCCCCACACGGCGCGCAGCCCCTCGGTTCTCTCGACCTCTTTCCAGCCCTGCGCGTGGAGGTAGGCCGCAAGCTGGTAGGGCCCCACCGACCGGAGTGTCTGTTGATCACGGATGGTAGCCTTCACGGGGCGCCTCCATTTCCAACCCTTGCCATGATGTCTCGCAGTGCCGCCGGCGTGAACATCTGACTACGGGGTATATCTATGTTAACGGATGTGCTGTTGTTTGTTCCAGGCATGCCTCGCAGCGAGACCCAGTAGCCGCAACGTCGCAGCGCGAGTTCTTCCTCGCTCTGCGTAAGCCAATCGTCCACCCTGTTTGGCACCAGAACCACCACGAGGATGCGTGGCACCAGAACGTTCTCAGGTCGCAGGTCGTCGTAGTTCTTGATGCCCAGAGCGAAGGCCAGGTGGTCATCCCTCATGATGTCCTGTTCAGTGCACTTCAATTGCAGGTCAAGCCGCGGTGACCGAACGGTGCCCTTGCCGCCTCGTTCCGCAAGGCTGAGGTCCACGCTGTCGTCATCGACATCGAACTTAGCGGCAGCGTACCCCGCTACAGAAGCCACCGCTCGCGCATAAGCAATGCTGAACTCCTCCTTTTGACGCCCCATGTCCATAGGACTAAACCGCTCCCACTAAACGCTCCGCTTCCTGAACTCGCAACTCACCCGACATCAGCTTGGGAAGAAGAGCATCGCGAATGGCGGCGAGCGTGCGCGATGCTCGCTCGCACGCCACGATACGTTCGAACAGGGGGCGGGCTTGTTCGTCAAACACTTGCATCACGGCCGATGGAGGCGCGCAAAGGGGGATCGGCCGGAAATTTGATTTGCTGATCTCAAGGAAGGTTGATCCGTTCGCGCGACTTATAATCTCTTCGTGTGCAGCACTGGCCCAGATCATGAGATAGAGGTTCGACACGCCATTCTTGGGCTTCATGGCGATGAAGCCCTGGTTGATGGCCACTGGAATCTCCGCGACGGCCAAATAGCCGACGGGCGCTCTCGACGACAGTAGCACGGTTCCCTTGGGCAATAAACCGGAGCCGATCTGAGACAGCCCGGCTTCAGTGATGCGCCGCTCTGTATCGAGCAACACCGGAGCAGATAGCCCCGACAAATCCTTTGGCGTCACCCAGTGGTATATCCCACCGTCCCAATAGGCGGGTTCCTTCGTGCTCGGTGTACTACCGCCGATAACTTCGGCAAGCTCACCTATTGTGGCTATCTTCCACCCTCGCGGTATCTCGCCAAGCTCCGAGTCCTCGAACCCGTCCGGGAACAGTGCATCAATCTCCGGGGCCAGTCCCGTTTCCCGCCCCTCTGCCTTCGCGCGCACCGGGTCAAAGTCCACAAACCAGGACTTGAACAGCGCCCGCGCTATCCCCTCCTGCGTCTCGTTCATCCGCCTGTTCAGCTCTATCCTGTCGTCCAGTGTGCCGAGGATGCGGGCGATGGCGCGTTGTTCGGGGACTGGAGGCCAACGGATTTCGATGGGATGGACGTGGTTGCGGTTTAATGTCGGATTCGCCGAACCGACATCCATCATGGCAATTCGAGGAGCCATCCACTTGAAGAAGTAGTAGACGAATCTGCGGTCGTTGCCGCGGAAGTCCTTGACCCACAACGTGGTGTCGTGCGGCCAATAGTCAGAGGCAACGAAGTACACGCTTCCGACGACACCTTTGCGTCCAAGGATGACTCCGGGTCCCGATGCAGCGGGTGTATCGTGGTAGCTCGACACGCCGCCGGATGAGATCACCGGCACGGTTCCTGAACGCTGTTCGGGTTTCGTAATGTCGATACCGCGCTGAAGCACTACCTGCTCGCCTATGGTCGTGTCGATCCACTCACGGGCCATACCCAAGCTCCTTCAGGTTGGCGGTGATAGCAGCGTCCAGCCGTTTACCTTCTGACATCTGCTCATACTGAGTGCCCGTCAGCCGTTGCATTTTCTCCTCGCATAGCTCGTTATCTAACCAAGCAATGCTCACGGTTCCTCGCGGGGTCTGAAGCCGAGCCTTCGCTTCGGTTGCGTTGGCGGGACCATCAACTGGCGGATGGCATCGAAGACCGCCTTGAACTGCGCGTCGTAGCGACCCTCCATCTCGTCCAGCCGGCGCGCCAGGTCTCGGTGCGACGCCAGCATCTGGCGCAGCCGCACGAAAGCGCGCATGATCTCGATGTTGACCTGGACGGCGCGCTGGCTGCGCAGGACGCTAGAGAGCATCGCGACGCCCTGCTCCGTAAAGGCATAGGGCGGATACCGACGGCCGCCCCAGCCCGAACTTGAGATCACAATCTGTGATTTCAAGTGGTCAAACTCTTCTTTGGTGAGCTGGAACATGAAATCCTCGGGGAAGCGCCCGCGGTTCCGCTGGACCGCCTGAACCAGCGCCCGCGTCCCCACACCGTACAGGTCCGCGAGGTCGGAGTCCAGCATCACCTTGTGGCCACGGATGAGCAGGATGGAACGCTCTATGCGCTCCGCTGGCACGACACTGCGGCTATCGGCCAAAGCCCAGCGCCTCGAGGTTGTTGCGGATTGCCGCATTAAGTCCGTCCGCTTGCGCCATCTGTTCGTGTAAAGTCGCGGTCAGTCGCTGCATCTTGTCCTCGAAAGGCTCACCGTCATCCTCCGCTTCCGCTGCCCCCACGTAGCGACCGGGAGTGAGGACATAGCCGTTTGCTCGGATGTCATCAGGCTTGGTCGCGTTGCAGAACCCTGGAACATCCTCATACGTCGCTTGGCTGTCGCCGCGCCAAGAGTGGTACGTGTCCGCAATGCGGGCGATCTCGGCCTCGGTGAGCATACGGTGAACCCGGTCCGTCAGGACGCCCATCTTGCGCGCGTCGATGAACAGGGTCTCGCCCCGCCGGTCCCGCTTACCGGAGTTGCGCTTGTCCCGGGCGAGGAACCAGAGGCACACGGGAATCTGTGTCGAGTAAAAGAGCTGGCCCGGCAGTGCCACCATGCAGTCCACCAGGTCGGCCTCTATGATGGCCTTGCGGATTGCACCTTCGCCGGATGTGTTGGAAGACATGGAGCCGTTCGCCAGTACGAAGCCCGCAGCGCCAGTAGGCGAGAGGTGGTGGATGAACTGTTGCACCCAGGCGAAGTTCGCGTTGCCGACGGGAGGCACACCGTACTTCCAGCGCTTGTCCTCTCGCAGCAACTGGCCGTTCCAATCGCTGTCGTTGAAGGGGGGATTTGCCAGAACATAGTCAGCCTTTAGGTCAGGGTGGCGGTTATTGTGAAAGCTATCTCCGTGCTCTATGTGACCGTCAATCCCCCGGATGGCGAGATTCATCGCACAGAGCCGCCAGGTAGTGTAGTTAGACTCTTGCCCGTAGACGCTTATCTGGCGTTGTGCTTTCCCGCCGTTGCCGTTCCCGTTCGCGTGGGCCTTGATGAACTCGGCCGACTGCACGAACATCCCTCCCGATCCGCAACACGGGTCGTACACCCGGCCTCGGTACGGTGCGAGCATTACGACGAGCAGTTGGACCACCACACGCGGGGTGTAGAACTGTCCACCCTTTTTTCCTTCGGCTGTCGCGAAACGTGACAGGAAGTATTCATACACTCGGCCAAGCACATCCCGTGAGCGTTGCTCTTCAGTACCCAGGCCAATCCTGCTGACCAGGTCAATGAGCTGCCCAAGGCGGACTTTGTCCAAGCCCTGCCGTGCGTACTCCTTTGGCAGGACGCCGCGGAGCACTTGGTTATCACGCTCAATCGCGGCCATCGCATCGTCCACCGTCTGCCCGATGGTGGCTTGACGGGCTTCCGCCTTGAGTTTTAACCAGCGTGCTTCCACGGGCACCCAGAAGATGTTGGCTGCTCGGTACTCATCAGGGTCTTCCGGATCCGCGCCCTGTTCTTGCTCGGCAACAAGCTTGGCATGCTGCTCTTCGAATGCGTCGGAGATGTACTTGAGGAAGATCAGCCCAAGTACCACGTGCTTGTACTCGGCCGCGTCCATGTTGGCGCGCAGCGCGTCCGCCGCCTGCCACAGCTTCGCCTCAAAGCCAAGTTCGGAACCCTGAGTCGCCTTTGATGGTGCCAATGATGATTTCCCCTTACAGTTCCCACCGCGCGAATAAGCCCGGCAGGGCCGCAAATGGCCTAACCGGGCCTATGGATCGTTACGCGACTCGGTCACCGAACCATTCGGAAGACAAAAAACTACTAGGATACTACAGCGTACAGGGGGGCGCGTCAAACTTAGAACGGCTCCTCCCAACCCATCTTGCTCAGCAGCTTTTGCAACTGCATAACGTTCTCCTCATAATAGACATCCTCAACCCGACGCAACTTCTCCCGTTCTCGTTCAAACGTGCGCCAGTGCATGTGTCTCGGCTTCCACATAACCGGGTGTGCCGGACCCGGCTGTGCTCCAATACGCTTCCGAATCTTAGTGCTGCGGCCCAGCGCCCGGTCACAGCGGTTCTCCCCCTGCGAACTATAAAACAGCCCGTGACAATGACGACAGAGAAAATACTTTCCACGCAAATAGAGTATGGCGACGCGGCGGCCACAAGCTCGACCAGAAACAACGCCGGGACATATGAACCAGGGCCTCTGCCCGCCCATATGACAACGCGTGTATTCCAACAGGACGTAGTATCGAACGTCCTCTGGCTTCATCCTTTGCAGTGTATGGGTGTACGAAAGTTCTACCGCGGTCGCATTAAGGCCATCACCTTGCACCGTCAGCCCGATGCTTGCGATTTCCTCACCTGCTTGCGACCAGGTAAATGAACCAATTGTGATAACACTAAGGCTCAGGTATCCCTGCCGGGCCAGCCAGCGAATATCCAGAGCCACACTTCCTTCTACCGTGACCCTTTCTCTTTCTCTTCCCGATCCGTAGCCACCCATAAGCCCTCCGATTTTTCCGAAATCAACTGGGAATACGTGCAACATCGTAGCTAAATTGTTGCAACACTGTCCGGTCCCCCAATGGGTGATTGGCATTCCTAAGCGCTCGATTAGTCATACGTACCCGTGCGCAAACGGATAATCGCCGTCAGCGTGCCATCCTGGATGCTCAGCCAGCCCCCTTCTGTACGCAGCCTCCACTCGCTTTGCGATAGCTTCACTGCGCTCTTCTAACCGGCGCAGTTTCCAAAACCACTCGGTTGTATGACGGCGGGCGCGTTTTTCCGCATCCGCATGGCGCTGCTGGAGTTGCTCACTTCGATAGGCCATGATCTGGGCATACAGTGCCGGGTAGTGTGAGCGGATACGGTGCAGGTGTTGCTTGAAGGCTCCCAGCGACATGCGGGCTTTACGCGCCGCCTGTTCATACGTGCGAGCCTCACGTCCATCTACAAGGGCGCACATTGCAACAAACTGTTGGTCCGGCAGCGTGTCCAGCATCCCCCGGAACAGCGCCATCGGATCGGTCATTGCGTCACCCGCTTTCCGTCCCTCAGATGTTACATCTGTTGCCCGGTAGCGCTGCACTGGACGACGGAATATCACAACCAGCTCACGTAGGGCTATGACGCGCCCGAACAGGTCAATAGTATCGTCAACGGTGAACAAGTTCACGGCCTGGTCAGCTATGGCGTATCCCTGGGCCAACACTGCGTCTGCGTCGGCCAAGGCCGCTTCAGCAACCTGACTCACAGTACGATTCTTCACTGTATTTCTGACTTGTGCCAATTATGCAAAACCTCGCCGTTGCCGCGTCCTTCCTAGCTCCTCCCGCACAATCTGCCGGACGAACTGTTCAATGCCGGACTGACGCACCATGATCCCCAACTGCATCGTGTCTTTCCACCAGGCGGTTTTGTGCTCCGGGCTACAAAACCACTGGTCGACCCGCCGTGGTGAGAACTTCCCGTCACACTGTCTGCAAGCCCGTTCTGCTCTGTGATCCTGTCTCACTATGCTCTCACCCTGTTACATTCGCAGATCAAGCGTACACGCTTTGTAGCAAGCATCCTACAACTCACCTCCACGCTACCTATCAGCATGCGCAACCGGCGTGATTTTACGGAAGCGATCTAGATGTGATCCGTTGCTCATGTCGTTGTGTTGGCTCCATTGTTACGAGCGCAGTCAAAACCGCAGCTAATTCTTCCGACGTGCGGCCCGGATATTTCAGGAAAGTATCCCACGCCTGAGCGCCCGCACCGACGGCCCGTCCCGGTGCATAGGACAACTTCGGCCCGCCCAGACGCGCGCTAAGCAGGCGCACGTCGCGATGTAACTCGGCTCTTGCCATCACTGAAAAGTCCGAAACATCCGAAACATGAGAAACACGAGCTGCATCCTCATCCTCGTCATCGTCCCCGAATGTTTCGGTTGTTTCCCCTGTTTCGTTTTCCACAGCATGTGGAAGGTAACGACTCCAAGCATCATGAAAGTCTGCTGTCTCGTATCCTTTACGGGTTCGGTCTTCGATCCTGACTTGATGCGGCTTAACTTCGAATGGCTTGAACAGTGTTGCTAGCATCCGCTGATCCATGACCTTCCCCCGTAAGTCTCCCCACGGCGATTCCTCTCGACGTAAGAGCGCCTGTACCAAGTCATCGCTGAACATGCGTTGGGACTCGGTTTCCCTAAAGATAAGACGAACATCGTCAAGCAGCCGCACCCCATTGCTGTTGTCCTCTTTGTTGCCCCTGCCGCTCAGCCGAACTGCGCAGGTTCGCGCTAGCCCTGCCCATTCGTTACCCGCCAGCTCTGCAATCGCGAGAAGCGGCTCCCACACGTCCGCTGCTCTATCTCCCAGCTCATGAGGTGCCTCTGTCCGCATTTCAGCTAGGCGCTGCATTGCCTGTGCCGCCCACAGTTCGAGTCGTTGGCGTAACGGGGCTGCTTCTGCGTCTGCGTCTCGTTGTCGAAACCTCTTCACCTCTTCTCCGGGGGCACGGCGCTTCATGATCACAGGGATCGAACGGTCCTCAACGGTGTCCGGTAGTTGCCCAATACCTGCTATCGCCTTCGGACAGAACACGCTGAAATCGCGCAGATCGAAATCTCCCCCTTGCTTGACGCATAAGGAAGACACGCCGCCGCGCCTGTAACCTTCGTTTAAGATGCCGCGAAGCGTTTCTGCGTACTCACGGTCACTATGAAATGCCGCGTCCGTCTCATCCAGGAGCAGGGTCGGCTTATCCCGTTCTATCTTTCGAATCAATACTGCCGTGGTCGCACGTCCAGTGAACCAAGCTGTCTTTACGAGACACTTGAGCACCTCAAGCAAGCGGGTTTTGCCCGACTGTTTCTCTGCCGATGTAATAGCCAGATATGGTGTGGCTTCCGCGGCCTCAAACGCCCAGGTGTGTGCAACCCAGAGCACAATGGCTATCAGTTGATTGCCCTCTAACCACACGTAACGACGAATCAGATTTGCGATCTCTGTGAGCACTTCGCAAAGGTCTACTGTGTCCGACGGCTGGTACAGCACTGCGGTATCCAAGAGCATCTGCAAAGCCTTACCATCGCCGGGAAAATCAGCAGCATCCCCCTTCTGTGGCGCTTGTTCCCACCTCAAATAGGAGACGGCTTTATGGCCGATTGCGGTGAGACGCAGAGCGATGTTATCCATGTGCTGATAGCCATCCGAGTCATTGTCCGGCCACAGTATGACCTTGAAGCGGCTCAGCACCGACAATGTCTCCGCACTCGGTGTCGCCTTTGCCCCGGTAACGCTTCCCACCGCAACCAACCCCTTTGCCACCAATGCGTCCGTCGCCCTTTCGCCTTCACCGAAGACCACAATCGTCCCATCAGGGAGGTTCTTCAACGTCTCGGTACCGTACAGCGGCAGCTCCGCGGTTGGAACTCCTTTAAGGCCCGTCGTGCCGTCTGGGGATAGCCAGGTGAATGACTTGCTGCCGTCCCGACGGTCGGTGCGCCGGTGTATGGCAACACACTGGCCGTCAATGTTCTTGATCAGGTAATCCACTGTCGTGGTCTTTGCCATACGCTTTGGTGCCTCGTCGGGACCATGCTGTTGCCCACATCGGCACTTTCCGATGAGCTTGTGAGGGTAGGTTCCGCTTGCAGGGTTCAGTGGCAACTTGCCCGCGTATTCCTCACGAGTACAATTCGCGTAAGCCCTGTCGTCACTCAGAAAGCCCCAACACCGTTGCCCTTCTCCACGCGCATGACGCTCAAATCCACCGCAGACGGGGCAAGGATGTGTCTTCGTGAAGCGCTGTGCAGACGTGACTCCCACAGCGCGTTACCGTGCCGCGTTGGTCTCGATGCTAGTTCCCCATTCTCCGGCCACTCGTTTGATGAATTCATCTAGGGCGGTAACAGGAATGCGCCGCGCCCGCCCGATCTGGATGCTCTTCAATTCACCTCGCATCACCAATTCGTAAGCCTTCGAACGACCGAGGCCGAGCAAGTCCGCCGCCTCAGAAACCGTCAACAACTTTTTGTCCATTCCTACTATTCCTTTCTGCTCGACGCACACAGCGTCGTCCACTGAATCTCATTATGGACAAATGTGGATTGACGTGCTATGTTTATAATAATAGTTATCATACTAGTATCTGGGGTAACAGTCGGTGCTGGCTGCGGCGAGGTTAATTGAAATGGCGGGGGTGGAACCTGAATTCAAAGGGGCAGGACGCCATTTTCTTTTGCGCCCAATGGGGCTGCGCTACGAGGAAGAAGAAGGCATACCAGCGATACTCGGCGACGACGCCAATATCGGTATGGTATGGGACGGTATTGAGTTTGAAGAGAGCAGCGCCGCCTCAACCGCAAAGTGCATCTGGGACTTCGTCGCTCTTCTTGACCAGCCTCTGACTGCAATCCATGACTTTGTGGGTAAGTGGGGCCTATATGATTTCGGCGAGGATATGGACTGGATGACCGTTGATCAAACAGCGGAGAAAGGTTTGGTTGAGTGGGTTGAGCAGATTCGGGAAGTCGACGCTATTTTGAGGATTTTGGCGGCAACAGAAACGGAGGAACTGGTGCCTCTCGACCTGTTGAGTGACCTTCATGCATATGACACGACTGAGCCGGACTTCAAAAATGAACTAATCGGGGGCAGAATTCCCACGGGCTTGGGTTCGCAAGAGTTGCAGCGCTTCCTCCGCGACCGCATGTTAGATCGTTGGACTTTCGAGCGGCATCGTGGTTATGGGCTAGCATTGCAGCGCAGTATGATCGAACATGCCCTCAATTATTGGTCCTCAGAGGTATCTTCTTATCCTATTTGGGACGAAAACGGAAGACGCCTGGAGACCAGCGCTTATGGCGTGATGCAAATAATTGCGGCCCAACTGACGAACATATTCATGTCTACAACGTTGGACGTTTTCATATGCTCTGTTTGCGCCAGGCCCTTCTCATTTGAGGCCACGGGAGCGCTAAGACGTCCAAAAACTGGAGCGCAACGTTTCTGTACCCATGCGTGCCGCGTAGAGGCAAAACGTCAGGCCAATCTCGCGTCATGGCATAAGAACAAGGCTCGATGGTTACGAAAGGTAGAACAAGAATGAGCAAACGCGGCAACAACGAAGGTAGCATCTACAAACGCACGGATGGTCGGTGGGCGGCCACCCTAACGCTTGGGTACGAGAACGGCAAGCGAAAGCGAAAAAGCTATTACGGCCAAACGCGCCGTGAAGTTCAGGAACAACTTACACAGGCCTTACGGACGGTTCAGCAAGGCTTACCTGTGACCCCCGAGAGGCAAACCGTAGGTCCGTTTCTTAACCGATGGCTACAGGATTCAGTTCAGCCAACTGTACGCCCAAGAACATATGATTCCTATTCAGAAATCGCTAGGCTCCATTTGATCCCTGAACTCGGCCGCGTGCCGCTAGCCAAGCTCACCCCTCAGAATGTCCAGGCTCTGCTCGCAAAGAAACTGGCGTCCGGACTATCGCCGCGTCGCGTGCAATACATACGGGCGGTATTGCGTCGGGCACTCGGACAAGCGCTGAAATGGGGCCTGGTTGGTCGGAATGTGGCGACGCTTGTTGACTCTCCGCGCGTTGAGCATCCTGAAATACAGCCACTGACACCGACTCAGGCCCGGACTCTCTTAGAAGCTGCTAAGGGAGACCGGTTCGAGGCTCTCTACATCTTAGCTATTGCTTTAGGTATGCGACAAGGGGAGTTGCTGGGGCTGCGCTGGGCGTATTGTGACCTTGATTCTAACGTCTTACGCGTAAGCGTGACCCTGCAACGCATTCAGGGAAAGTTCCAGCTGGTCGAACCCAAGACCGAGCGCAGTCGCAGAACACTGAACCTACCGGACATCGCTGTGCGGACTCTAAAGAGTCGTCGTCTTCTTCAGTTTGAAGAACGGTTGGCAGCAGGCGAGCACTGGACGGACACCGGGTTAGTCTTTACCACGGGTTTGGGGACGCCCTTGGACACCGGGACCGTCATACGAGGATTCCAGAGACTGCTTCGCCGAGCAGGACTGCCTCACGTAAGATTCCACGACCTGCGGCACACTTGCGCTTCGTTACTGCTGTCCCAAGGGACATCACCAAGGATGATCATGGAGATTCTCGGCCACAGCCAGATAGCCACCACGATGGACATCTACTCACACATCATGCCTGCCATGAGGGAAGAGGCAGCCCGACAAATGGACGATTTGCTGCTCAGCGGATAGCGTGGCTGTCAAAGTGGCTGTCAAACGCCAATCCCGGAGCATTTCGCTCCCGGATTCTTGTCTAATTCTACGAACAAAACGATTGGCTGGGGACCGAGGATTCGAACCTCGCCATACGGATTCAGAGTCCGCTGTCCTACCACTAGACGAGTCCCCAGCGTCCCACGTATTTTAGCAGTTTTGCCGTGCCTCGGCAAAGGTGCCAGGTTAGGAGACTGTTTCACTGGCGTGGGCCAAGTTCTCATCCGCTCATGGTGAGCTTGTAGAACCATGAGCCGCTCGTCCTTCGACATGCTCAGGCCATACAGGTCATTCGACCCCCTGCGGGCCGTTCAGGCTCTGAGGAGCCTTCAGGCTCGATGAGATCTTCGATCTGAAGAGTCCTCAGACTCGATGAGCTCGATGAGCTCTGGCAAGAGATGAGCGGCAGGAATTCCTCCCGCCATTTATGAAACGGTTGCCCGGTTAGCTTGGCTGTATGCGAGACCATTTGGGGTACAGCCACAAGAATAGCCTTGCCGGTATCGGCAAGGCTATTCTTGTGCACAGGGTTTCAGGCGAGTTTGCCTCTAGCTTGGTTGCTTCTCCATGAACAAGAGGTCGTAGAGCAGACCCGCAAAAGCGCCTCCCACTATGGGGCCGACCCAATAGACCAGGTGGTTAGTGAGAAAACTTCCCCCACCGGCTATAAAGACTGGAACCGCCGTCCCGAAGGCGCGAGATGGGTTCATGGCAGCGCCGGTCAATGGTCCGGCGGCAAAGATGTCCATGGTAATGGTCAGGCCGATGGCAAACCCGGCGAAGTTGCCCAGACCGCGCGAGTCGACAGCAGTGCCGAAGATGACAAGCACCAGAAAGAAGGTAAGCACCATTTCAATCATGACACCGCTGACGAAAGAAACTCCAGGAGCAAGCTCAGGATTGCCCAGTGATACCGCCGCAACCATGGTAGGAGGGAAGAAGTAAAGCACAGCGAAACCGGCAAAGACCGCTCCGAGAAGCTGGCTCACTATGTACACAATCGCGTTCACTACACTGATCTTGTTTGTGACAAGGAATGCGATGGTTACGGCGGGATTGAAATGGCCTCCGGAGATTTTGCCCAGCGCCAAGACCCCAAGAGCAATGGCAAGGCCGTGAGCAAAGGCTATCGCCGGCAAGTTCTGTCCCTGGGTTGCCACGATTGATCCTGCGCCCATAAAGGTCAGTCCGAAAGCGCCGATGAACTCGGCAACGGCGGGTTTGGCCCATCCGTTCATGTAGTCCCTCCTTTTGTGTAATCCTCGGTTACGGGGGCATCGACCTACACGATATTAACACGTAACATAGCAGCATGTAATAATGATGTGACGATTGCGCAGTGGTCTAATTTGGTGCTTAGCTAGTGTAGTGTCTCTCAAATAACGGACATTGATCCGAAGCCCTTTGGTCTGACATTGCCTTTGTGCAGCCAATCCTTGACAAGATTGCCAAATGCAAGGCTACATACGAGACACTACACTAGTGTGGTGTCCCCGAAGTTGGTGATAACGATATGGCGCTGAGCTGTCATTGCGAGGCCCGAAGGGCCGTGGCAATCTGGTGGGGAGGCGCTTGTTTTTACCACAGAACCTGCGGGCCACCTCCCCAGATTGCCACGTCGGCTACGCCTCCTCGCAATGACCATTTCAACGTTCTTCGAAGACGCCACACTACTAGGTTCCTTATTCGACACAAAACCACGAATCAAGGCAGTAGGTCTTGGAGCCGCTTTTCCCGCAACTAGCCGGAGCGCTTACCGTACTTGCGCTCTGCGTCTTTGTTGGCTTTTCGCCGGCGTGTCTTCTGTTGCCAACGCCGTTCTCAAGGTGGTTCTGGCTTTGCGCGCCCATCATTGGCTACGCCATTACCGCGGTGTTGTTGGGGTGGGCCAGCATCTTTTTGCCGATGCAGGCGGGGGCCTGGACGCTGGTTGCCGCGGGCGCGGTCATGAACGGCGTCATACTTCTGCGGCAGCGCGGGAATCCTGTGCCACCAGGACAAGCCTGGGGTGAGCAGATTGGCGTGGGAATTCTTGCCGCGTTCAGTTGCCTGTTGGCCCTAGCTCCTCTCTGGAACCGCCCTGACCTCCTGGCCATTGGGCCAAACTGGGACATTGAGATTTATCTCCCCCTGGCGGCCTACCTCAGGGAGTTTGCCACGGGTTTCTCTCTGGCGGATCCGGCGGGCTTTCCATTTGCTGCTGAACCAAACCCCCTCCTCTGGCGGGTCAACTTTTTCGATCCCAGATGGTCCGGCCTCGCGTTCTCCCAGCTTCATGCTGCCGTTGGCGGCCTGGCTGGGCAGGAGCCGCACCAGAACTTCCCTGGCGTCCTTGCCGCCACTCTCGCGCTCTCCGTGCCGGCGACGTTCCTTTTTGTCCGGAACGCCATGGGCCTTCCAGGTAGGCTGAGTCTTCTCGCGTGCGGGCTCCTGGCCGTAAGCCCCCTCATGCTCCACACGGTCTTCTGGAGCTTCGGCCAGCAAGCCTCAGTCTTCCCGTTGCTTCCCATGGCTCTGCTCACCGGTGTGCAGGCGCTGCGGGCGCCCTCAGTGCGATGGCTCATCCTTGCCAGTCTCTTCCTGGCTGCCATGCTGGCGTCGTTCATCCCAGTCGTACCCCTGTATGCCCTTGCTATGGGATCCGTCGCGCTTCTCCTGCTTCTGCGGAAATCCCCTCCCGTGGGAGTGGTGGTTCGCGGTGTGAGCATCCTCGCCGTCTCGCTGCTGCTGGCTCCCTGGGCCTACTTGAGAGGGGTGAAGCGACTTTATCATTTCACGCAGGAAGGCGGCACCGGGGGCCTGACGGCCGGGCCAGATGTCTCCGCGTTCCCCCAGGCGCCCTGGCTGCTGGGGCTTGCGGACCAGCCCACGCCTGCCGCATCCGATGCAGGAGGCACGCTTCCCTTTGTCGTTCACACCGGACTGTTTCTTTTGACGGTCATGATCCTTGCTCTCATTGCTATCGGAATGCTCTGGCTGGCCCGGCGGGGAAAAACCGAGGCGACAGTCGCCGCGGCCGGGGCGATCACCTTGCTGCTGGCGTTTCGATTCGCCGTCCCCTACCCCTACGGCTTCCTCAAAGTCCTGCCGCACGTGCAGTTCCTCCTGGTTGCGCTGGCGTTTGCCGGGATGTGGGCGCTGTGGAGCAAGTTTCAGGGTAGGGCAGTTGGGCTGGCCCTCAGGGCCTGCGTCGTCGCCGGCGGGCTTGCGATGATCGGCATGACGCTTCTTAGCGCAGGAAACCTTGTGGCCTCCATGCGGGTGCAGAGCTACTCATTCTACCGAGACATGGAAGCCCTGGAGACGCTGGCGCCTCCTGGAGCGTCCGTGATGGTCTCCGGCGACAAGAGCTATGAAGGCCCCAAGGCAGCGGCTCTGGCCTACTTTTTGCGGCATGCCCGGCTCTTCGGGTATATCCGCACCGGTTTCTCGACCTTTTATCGACCACCAGACGGGGGACTGGCGGACTACGCTATCTACGACAGGACCGAGACCGTTCCCAGCGAAGTCTTCAATACGACCGATCTTGTCTGGGAAGGAGCGGGGGTCAAGTTGTATCGAAAGGACGCAAATCTTCTCGCGTATCGGGACTTGAGCTGGCCGGCTTCTCCGCCGCTGGTGCAGAGGACAGCTGGTTACGGGCTGGCAGCAGGTATCCGGGTTGACCAGTGGCTCTCAACGGGCTACCCAGACTTCGCTGCATGGTCGCCGCCGATGCTCGGCGTACTTTCTGAGACGGCCTTTGAGCGCGCAGCATATCCCGCCGCCCAGCCATCATCCACCTTGAACCTGACGCTCCCTCAGGGAGAAGAAGCTGACAACATGGCGGTTACCGTGGCGACCTTCACTCCGGGGAACATAACTATAAGTCTGGGCGACGTGCAGCGGGAGATAACCATCAGCCCCGGGGTTTCCTCTCACCTCCTGCCAGCCGCACAGGGCAGCGGCCCGCTACTGATACGAAACAACGGGAGTGCTGCGGTTTATATCAAATCCCTGGCCCTATGGAACAGCGCTTCTCAGCGCGCAAGCTCACGCTTCTATCCCACGGCAATCGTTGCTCGCTGGCAGGCCAGGCAAATCACGCAGGGCATGACCATAGATCTGGATTACCTCAATGCCGGGTTTCAGGCCGTATTGGACATCTACAGCAAGGACGGTCAGCGCCATTACGGCTACTGGCAGCTACCCAATGCAGCCGATGGAGCGAGTCTCGACGCTGAACTGCGCCTCCTTCGGGCTGCGGAAAAAAGTCTCACCATGACCAGGCAAGGACGCCAGATGGATCTGCAGGGCTGGCAAGGGGAACAGGGGGACGGCGAGTACGTTGCCTACCTCTTCTTTTGGGACGGCGAGCGGGCGGTGCGCTCAGTCCCGCTCTTTGAGTTCACGGTTAGCGGCGACACGGTTACCGGAGTGAAGCAGGAGTCCGACGGACTCTTTATTGGCTGACCAGCGCCGGCTTTGCCTAAAAAGTGCCTTTTGCCCGATAAATAGGTGAGTTGCCCGAAAATTCCGTGGCACTAAACACCTTCTTTCTGGCGCATGGCATCAATGGTTGGCACGCGTTCAACGATGTCTCGCATCAAGATGTTTAACTCTTCCACCCTAGTAACATTAAAGATTGCGTTTACCGTCGCATTGCGGTAATTCAGCAATCTCGGAGGTAGTGCATTGGTGAGAACGGCGTAATAAGCATTAGGGTTTCGCATCTTGAACGTAGCTGCATTTGCGAACGCCTTTTTCTCGGTGTCGCTTCGCTCCATCCCGGGTCTCCCTAGTACATACAAACTGCCGTCTGGGTTTACTACTTGGTGCGGCGACCCTTTTGCCTCTATAACAAAGCTGCCAGTGACCTCAAAGTCGTGGGTCTTCGTATTCCCTGGCGTACCTACTAGAGGGACTCTATAGCTGCCTCGTAAGAGAAAGTAAACGGCTGCTGCAAACACTGCGCCGACAGGAGACGCCCAGGCATTAAATGTGGCAAGTTGGTACGTAGCGGGTTGACGGCAAGTGGGACATCTAGTGGGCTTCTTCCCCCATCCATAGGACACTGTGTCGGCTCTCATGCAATTGGTACAACACCATGCCGCATAAAGGCCGATTTGCTCCAAGGTATCGGTGAAGCAGGCGTCAAAGTAAGTCCTGAGCAATGTATTAGTCGGCGCAGCACCCGTCATTTGAATGATGCGCCTGTAATTATCTTGGGCTATAGTCGAATATGGTTCATGGGGCGGCATGAGCATCTACCACATATTGCGCAGCAGGGGGGTCTAAGAGCCGTAAAGGTGGCTCTGAACAGCGGTTGACTCGCTGTGTTGTCAAGAGACAATACTCCTCGTTAATCTCATACCCAACAAAGGATCGCCCCGTAGTTTTTGCCGCCATTGCCGTCGCCCCGGCACCCATAAATGGATCAAGAACCACTTCGTTGGAATATGTGTATAGTTCTATGCACCGTCTGGGCAACTCCACTGGGAATGGCGCAGGGTGTCCAACCTTTTTGGCCGACTCAGCAGGAAATCGCCATATACTCTTGGTAAGTTCAAGAAAATCACTGTTAGTTATGGTTGGCTCGCGGCCTGATATACGGGGTCGAGAAAACATCCCTTTAGAGAAAACAAGAATATACTCGTGGATATCCCTGAGAGTTGGATTTGCTGGTGAGCGCCAACTACCCCAAGCTGTAGACCCACTGGAACTTGCTGCTTTGTCCCAAATGATCTGTCCACGCATCAAAAAACCGAGCGATATAAGGTCTTCGGTGATATATGCGTCCAGGGGGAGGTATGGCTTTCGCCCAAGATTTGCCACGTTGAAACAAACGCGCCCACCAGGGACAAGTACCCTATAAACCTCCTTCATAACTCGCATGATGAAGGCTCTATATTCCTCAAGGGTCAAGTCCTCATCGTAGGCTTTGCCTACGTTATATGGAGGTGAAGTTACCATAAGGTGGACACTGGCGTCCGGCAATTCCTCCATTGACTCGCTGGACTTACAGAGCACCCTATTAGTGACATCCTCCGGTAAAGACGACTCAGTATATTGGACTACAGTCTCTTGCGGCAAACCCTCATAGAGCTTCCCTGCGTAGAATTTTGCCGAGTCATGGCCGTAACGTCCTGGCGAGCCAAATGCACTGGTCTGAGTTCTGTTCTTGTGTGACGAGGTCTTCATTTATACAGCTCCCCCTCCCCTATGCAGATTAATGTTTGCCCCCAAAAGTCTTATAAAATGGCGAGTTATTAGGCAAAGCCCCCAGCCCCCCAAACGTATCGGAGCCAGTAATCACACGGGCTACTCAGACCCGGCCATGACCCTCCGGATCACTTCCAGCGCGGCGTCCACATCGTCTCTCTCAATGCCGTAATGGGTGACCATTCTGACGAGGCCGCCCCAGTAGTTGGAGACCTTCACGCCGGCGTCGGCCAGCCGTTTGATAAAAGCCTCCGAAGCGATGCCTTCCAGGCGAAAGATAACGATGTTCGACTGGATCGTTGTGGGGTCAATGAGGACGCCCGGTATGTCCGCAAGCTGCTGCGCCAGATAGCGCGCGTGGTCATGGTCCTCGGCCAAGCGGTCAACCATCGTCTCCAGAGCGACGATCCCCGCTGCCGCAATGACCCCCGCCTGGCGCATCCCGCCGCCCACCATCTGCCGCCAGCGTCGGGCTTCCAGAATGAAGGGTGCGCTGCTGCAAAGGAGGGAACCCACGGGCGCGCTCAGACCCTTGGTGAGGCAGAACTGCACGGAATCGACGTCCTTGGCCAGGGCGGAAACTGGAAGTCCCTGGGCGACGGCCGCGTTGAACACGCGAGCGCCGTCCAGATGGACCTTCGCCCCCAAGCCGTGGGCAAGCTCCGCCACGGAGCGGGTGTACTCGGGCGTCAGGACGCTGCCGTTACAGCGGTTGTGGGTGTTCTCCAGGCAGAGGAGCCTGGTGTGGGGGAAATGGATGTTGTCCGCCCGCACCGCGGTTCGTAGGTCATCCAGAGACATGGTGCCGTCCGGCGCGTTTCCCACCGTGCGGACGTGGACACCGCCCAGGGCGGAAATGCCACCCACCTCGTTCCAAAAGATGTGGGAATCGCCGCCGAGGATTGCCTCATCGCCTCGGCCGCAATGGGTCAGCACAGCCATCAGGTTCCCCATGGTGCCGCTGGCCACAAAGACTGCGGCCTCTTTGCCCAGCTTCTCGGCCGCCAGCTCTTCCAGGCGAATCACCGTGGGGTCATCTCGCCAGCCATCGTCACCCACTTCGGCGCGGTACATCGCCTCACGCATAGCAGGGGTCGGCTGGGTTACCGTATCACTCCGCAAATCAACAACGCGCACGATCTATCCTCCGTTCGAGTCTTCTTCGCGATTCTAGCACCCTCCCTTGCCAAGAGCTACGTGCTTCCCTAAGATGCGTGCAACAACAGTGTGAGGAAGACGCCATGCCAGAGCAGCGCATCACCATCCCTGTGAACGACCCGTTGGGGCCGCTTGAACTCGAGGGTATTCTCTATCTCCCCAGCGGCGCGGGACGCCATTCCGGCGTCGTGGTGTGTCACCCGCACCCCCTCTACGGCGGGGACATGGGCAACAATGTCGTCATGGCAATTTGCGATGCCCTGGCTGAGCAAGGGATAGCGTCGCTGCGTTTCAACTTCAGGGGGACCGGCAACAGCCAGGGAAGCCACGGAGAGGGTGTGAAGGAGGAACTGGACGTGCTGTCTGCGCTCAACTGCCTCGCTGCGTGCCCCGCCATCGAGGGCGCTCGGATTGGCCTGGCAGGGTACTCCTTTGGCGCGCGGGTATCTATCCTCGTTGCGGAGAAGGCCGCCGGGCTGCAGGCTCTCGCGCTGGTAGCGCCACCGGCGCGAAACCTCGCGGAAAGCGGCGCTCTGCGCTCATTTACCAAACCCAAGTTCTTCATTGTGGGCGAAGATGACAGCATCGCCATGTCCGGCGACCTCGACAGATTCGTCGTAGCGCTGCCCGATCCCAAGGAATACCGCAAGGTCCCCGGCGCGGACCACTCCTGGTGGGGTTACGAAGGGATTGTGGGGCCGGCTGTGGCAGCGTTTTTCGCACAGGTCTTGTGAGGTACATGAGCATGAACGAATCTCTCCCGCAGGTCAGTGGAGCGCTCGATAGAGAGAGCCTGCAGCGGCTCATTGCTGCCACCCCACCGCTGGTGGAGGGCCTTCGGGATCTACGAGACCAGGTGCAGCCCAATGGCATCGATCTGACCCTGCGATCAGCCGCGTGGTTTGGGTCGCCGGGGCAAATCGGGGTGACCTCTGAGGAGAGAATACTGTCCGCGACCGCCGAGATGGAGTTCGACAGCGACGGCTGGGCGCACCTGGCCCCTGGCCCCTACCTCATCACCCTCAACGAAGTGGTGCATCTGCCAAAGGGGATCATGGCGCTGGCATGGCCGCGGTCGTCGCTGCTGCGATGCGGGGTATTCATCCACAATGCGGTGTGGGATGCGGGCTATGAGGGCAGATCGCAATGCCTGCTGACCGTCATTAATCCCCACGGCTTCAGAGTGGCGCGTGACAGCAAAGTGCTGCAAATGGTCTTCTTCACTCTCACTCAGACGGTTGCAGAGGGTTATCAGGGGAAGTACCAGCGCGAAAATATGTGATGCAGCCATTGGGCTAGTACCTGCTTGCGAAAAAGCACGATAATAAAAGCCGCTCATGGTGAGCTTGTCGAACCACGAGCGGCTCCCCCTTCGACAGGCTCAGGGTGAGCGGGGTTGGGACGAACCTCTTGCACGCGAACTTACGCAACTAAGTACTAGTACCGCAGACGACTCCAACTCGACCCACCACACTGTGAACGAAACTTACGCATCACCCGCTTCTTGAGAAAACGGGCGTATGCTACACTATGAACACCTTCTGGTTGAGGCAAATTCCCCTGACCGCTCCTGAACCTGCTACTGAGCACCTACGGCCCGCGAGGCGGTTCCTCAAAGGACTGCCTTTTTTTCTCATTGCCGCGATTGTCTTTGTTCTGGACCAAGCGACGAAAAGCCTGATCCGGTCGAACCTCCTGCCCGGCGAATCCATACCACCCGATGGATGGTTCCGTTTGACGCACGTCACCAACACCGGAGCGGCATTCGGGCTCTTCCCCGATCAGTCGTTCATACTCCTGGTGACAACGGTCATCGGCGTCACTGCCATCGTCGTCTACTATCTGTATCCTCCGGTACAGAGTCCCTTCCTGACCCTTGCCCTGGGCCTGCAACTGGGCGGCGCAATTGGGAATCTGCTGGACCGCCTGCGCTTTGGGCACGTCACGGACTTTCTGGACTTCCGGGTGTGGCCGGTGTTCAACATGGCCGATTCCGCGATCGTGGTGGGGGTCTGCATACTGGCTTTCTTCCTGATATGGGACGACCGTAGAGCGACTAAGCAGCAATAGCTTCCATGTCATCTGAAATGCCCCTCCGTTTCGTCATACAAGACGAAGCCGGCGAGCGGTTGGACAAGTTTCTCGCCCAGCGGATCGACGCATCCCGCACACAGGCGCAGCGCCTCATTGACGAAGGCCATGTGCTGGTGAATGACCGTCCAGAGAAGGCGAGCTACCGGCTGGAAGCGGGTGACCGGCTGGATGTGCAGTTCGCGCCTCCTCCGCCACCTACTTTGATTCCTGAGAATATTCCATTGCACGTGGTCCACCAGGACGACGACCTCCTGGTCATCGACAAGCCGGCCGGACTGACGGTGCATCCCGCCCCCGGACACGCTTCGGGCACTCTGGTCAACGCCATACTCGCGCTCTATCCGGAACTGCGAGACCCTCAGAGCAGCCTGAGGCCGGGCATTGTGCACCGGCTGGACAAAGACACCTCCGGGCTCATGGTCATCGCAAAAAACGCCAAGGTGCAGGAAGCCCTTGCCGCGCAGTTCGCAGACCGCTCGGTCACCAAGCGCTATCTCGCGCTCATCGAGGGCAGGCTCACGCCGCAGCGGGGGCTCGTCGAGGCGCCCATTGGCCGCGATGCCGCGCAACGCCAGAGGATGTCCGTCTCCGCCCGGGGCCGGGCTGCCCGCACGGGGTATGTTGTCCTGGAGTATATCGACGGCTGCTCATTTGTAGAGCTGACGCTTGAAACGGGACGCACTCACCAGATCCGCGTCCACATGGCGGCAATCGGCCACCCCGTGGTGGGGGACCGCGTCTACGGCAAAGCGTCGGCCGTGTGCCCGCGTCAGTTCCTGCATTCTCACCTTCTTGGGTTTCATCACCCGCGGGACGGCAGATACGTGGAGTTCACCTCGGACCTGCCGGACGACCTGGCAGAGGCGCTCTCCGCGATCCGGCGTGCGGCCCATGCCGCGCCCTATGAAACGCCGCCATGAGCTGGCTGAGTCGCCGCGCCGGCCGGAGCTTTGCCTCGCTGCGGCAGCGGGACTTCAGGTATCTCACCCTGAGCAGCGGCGTCCTGGGCCTTGGGCAGTGGTTCCAGCAGATAGGTTTGAGCTGGCTCGTGCTGGATGTCACCAATTCCGCGGCGCAGGTCGGGGTTGTTTCTTTCATTCAGGGGATCACCCTGCTGATCTCGTCACCCGCTGGCGGCGTGATCTCCGACCGTTTCAGTCGCAGGAACGTCGTCCTCTGGAGCACGGGCCTCAACGTGCTTCAGGGAGGGAGTTTGGCCATCCTGGTGATGCTGGGCATGACCCAGACGTGGCACCTCTACGCCTTCGCATTTGTGGGCGGTGTGGCCGCCGGCATCAGCTATCCCGTGCGCCAGGCCTTCACCTACGACCTGACGACGCCGGAGCTCCTCACCAACGCCATGACCGTGAGCTCCATGGCCCAGAGCATCGCCCGCGTCACGGGCCCTCCCCTGGCGGGCGTCATCATCGGTCTTTCGGGGACCCAGGCCGCATTTTTCGTGCTCGCGGTGCTCAACGTCGTGGCGCTGATGCTGACCTTCCCCATCCGAGCGCGGGGGCACGCAAGCGGCGTTAGAAAAACAGAGTCGCCGCTCACCAGTCTGGTGGAGGGGCTGAAGTTCAGCCTCACAGACCGGCTGATCCTGGCGCTGCTCATCGCCTGCTCGGTGGCGCCCATCCTGGCGTACTCATACGTTGCCTTCCTGCCCGTCTTCACCAAGGAGGTGCTCAAAGGAGGGGCGGAGACCTACGGCCTGCTGGCGTCGGGCATTGGCTGGGGGTCCATCGTTGGGCTGGGCATCCTCGCGACCCTCGGCGACGTGCGGCGCAAGGGGCTCATCTACTTCATCACCCTGCTGCTCTACTTCGTGATGCTCATCGCGTTCGCGCGGTCAACCACGGTCCCCGTGGCCATGGCCTGTCTGGTTGCCGCCGGCGTCTTCCACTCCATCATGTGGGTGCTGACGGGCATCCTCTTCCAGATGGCCGCCAGCAACGAGATGCGAGGGCGGGTCATGTCCCTCTACAACATGACCTTTGGCCTGCAGCCCATCGGCGCGCTGAGCTGGGGCTACGCCATCGAGCGCTGGGGGTCCCCCAACGCCATGACCGCGTTCATTCTGGCCGCCGTGTGCCTCACCTCCATGACCGTCTTCCTGTTTCCGGAACTGCGCAAGGCGGAATTTGTGGAACCGCGTGGGGAGCTCATCGAGTTCATCGAGTCTGAGGACTCTTCAGAGTCTGAACGACCTGAGACTCTCAGAGTCGAATGACCTGCCGCCGTTTCCTAGCCGCCGCTTGCCCCCGATAACAACCAAACGCTGTTCCGTCGCGAAGGCTATGGTACAATTCCCTCGAATTGAATTATCTTGTTGAACTGGTAAAGGATATCAAGTTGTCATGCTGAACGAAGTGAAGCATCTGGCGGAGTGGCCCCTCCTTCCCAGATTCTTCGTTAACGCTCAGAATGACATACTCGGCGCATTTCTACTTCATAGCACTAGACCAAGGACTCTGTTGTGTTAGACCGACCCGTTCGGGTGCGCTACGCCCCCAGCCCAACCGGAGAGCCCCATGTGGGCAATATCCGCACCGCCCTCTTCAACTGGCTGTACGCCCGCCACATGGGGGGAACCTTCGTCGTGCGCATCGAGGACACCGACCGCGCCCGTACCGTGCCCGGCGCGCTGGAGGCCATCCTGGAGGGCCTGCGCTGGCTGGGGCTGGACTGGGACGAGGGCCCCGAGGTGAACGGCCCTTACGCGCCGTACCTTCAGTCGGAGCGGACACTGGAGGGCGTGTACCGGGAGGCCGCTGACCGGCTCATCGCCGTGGGCGCGGCCTACGAGTGCTACTGCCCGCCGGAGCGGCTGGAAGAGGTGCGCATGCGGATGATGCGGGAGAAGAAGCCTCCCATGTACGACCGCTTCTGTCGCGACCCGGAAAAGCGCGAGGAAATGAAGCTCGAGAATCCCGGTACAGCTCCTGTGGTGCGCTTCAAGGTGCCCCTGGCGGGCGACACCCAAATTATCTTCGACGACTATTTGCGGGGCGAGGTCAGCTTCGACGCCACCACCCTGGACGATTTCATCCTGCTGAAGTCCGACGGCTACCCCACCTACCACCTGGCCAACGTGGTGGACGACCATCTCATGGAGATCAGCCACGTCATCCGCGGCGACGAGTGGCTGCCCAGCACGCCGCGCCACGTGCTCATCTACCGCGCGCTGGGCTGGGACGACGCCATGCCCACCTTCGTGCACCTGCCCCTCATCCTGGGGCCGGACCGCGCCAAGCTCTCCAAACGCCACGGCGCTGATAGCATCACCGCGCACAAGAACAATGGCTACCTGCCCGAGACCATGACCAATTTTTTGGCCCTTTTGGGTTGGTCTCTGGATGACAAATCGGAGATCTTCACCAAGGAAGAGCTGGTGGAGAACTTCAGCCTTGACCGGCTGGGAGTGACCGCGGCGGTCTTCAATGTCGAGAAGCTGGACTGGATGAACGGGGTCTACATCCGCGGCCTCACGCCGGACGACCTGGCGGAGCGGCTGCTGCCCTTCCTGGAGCGACCGGAAGCCTCTGGAGGGCTGCCCGATTCCGTTGCCCGGCCCATCGACCGCGATGAGCTGGGTGCCATCGTGCCGCTGGTACAGGAACGGCTCAAGCTGCTCACAGAGGCGCCCGGCCTGGTGGATTTCTTCTTCCTGGACGACCTGGCCGTGGACGAGAAGGCCCGCAAGACGCTGGAAGCGCCCGAGGCCATCGCCGCGCTGGAAGCCGCGCTGATGCGGTTGGAGGGAGCACCCAACTGGCTGCACTCGACGCTGGAGGAGCTGCTGCGCCCCCTGGCCGAGGAGCTTGGCCTGAAGACGGGCGTCTTCTTCGGGATACTGCGGGCCGCTGTGACAGGACGCATGGTCTCGCCGCCCCTCTTTGAGACGATGCAGGCGCTGGGTCGGGAGCGCTGCCGCGAGCGGATCCTGCGGGCGATGCACTTGGCGTGACTGGCGAATCAAAGACAACGATGCCAAAAACAGCTAAAGGCGAAGGCCCTAAAGTCATCTCGGCTATTTTTGTTTTTCCATTCGTGACCCTCAATAAATATTACAAGCTTCGTTATGGGGAAGTTGGTGCTTCTGTTGATTTGGCACCCAACTATCCAACACTGGCAAAGTTATTCCCAAGTGTTATCTCCTTCGTCTTCGGAGAAGCTCCTACCGAAAATCCAGTTTTTGCAATCTCGGCAAATCACCCCGAATGGTTCGTTATTGAACTCGAACACCTGAAGTTCATGTTTGAATCGAGATTGTACCCCGCATCAGGTGAAGTCTTTGGCAACAGCACCAAATTTGTAATTGAGGAAAATGCCGACGAGAAATCGTTATGGATTGGGTCACACCTAAAAGTACAACTTTCTAAAGATGCCTCGTTGTCCATCAATATTCAACGTTCAGCTAAACCTCTAATTCGATGGGACGAAGAGTCTTTAGCAAATTTTGAAAGTGTGCTTTCAGACATTCTCAGTGACAGTTTCTATCATTCACTATTACGATGCATCGAGAACGCAGACGATAAGGAAATAAGTAAAGAGAGAGCTCGGATTAATATTGCCATAACTTTGTTCAATCAGTGTTATATCGGTCCAAACGATGAGCCCCCGACAACTCCAGTACGAATAATGCTTTTGGCAGCCGCGTTTGAAGCTCTGTTGAACTTACCTTCTGATTCTATCGTCTCTTCGTTCGAGTACGCAATCACGACACTTCTAGGCGGCAAGACTGCACGATTGAAAAAATGGTGCCGAGATTTCTATTCGCTGCGTTCAGGACTAGTTCACGGCGACATAATCTGGAGAGAAAGGGACGAATCACAACAGCTTCTAGGGTTTCCTAAAGCAGGCGATGTTTGGATTGCACGTCAATTATTCATCTATCTCCTCAAAGTAAAGCTGTACTTGTTGGGCATATACCCGGACTTCCGACGTGGGGAATTAGATCTTGAGGGTCTTTTTAGTAAGCAGTCATAAAATATACATCCTCGATTCTTAGCCTCGCTTCACCGCCCGCAGAAATTCTGCTGCTGTCACAATCTTGAGAGCTTTCAACCGGGGATTCCCGTCCAATGTGAGGATGTCCTGGTCACCCGTGACCAGGTAGTCCGCGCGACCACCGAGCGCGGCCGCAAGGATATGGTCGTCCTTGGGGTCTCTCACGTGCGCTGGCAGCCTGCGTCGCACCGGAACCCTCAGCGCTAATGCGTCCACCAGCAATAGCCAGTCGGCTATGCGCTCCTCAGTAAAACCATAACGTAGCGCAAGAGCCGGTCGCTTCAGGACACGCTCCAGTTCCTCCCGCTGCGGTGAAGCCATGAGGAGGACAAAGTCGCCGGCCCGCCATGCCTGGAGCAAGCGATAGGAATTTCCGCCGGAGGTGATGAGGCCGCTGACAAAGATGTTCGTGTCAACGACGGCTCTCAGGGCCACGCCCCTTCCCGTTCGTCTCTTCGCGGACCGCTTCTACCTCAGCGGTCACATCCTTCAAAACCTGCTCTGTCGGCGTCGACTTGTTCTCGGCCCGCAACTCGTCAACGGAGCGCCATGCCCGCTGGATCTCCTCCTGCATAACCCGGTATTGCTCCGGGCTGATGACCACGGCAAAAGGTTTGCCCTTCCGCTCGACGATCACCGGCTCGTTAGTATAGAACACCGTCCCCAGCAGATCGCTGAAGTTGGCTCTGGCCTCACGGGCCGACATTCTTCTCACCACCACGCGTCCTCCCTCGTTGCATACTCGTCAGTATAATACCTCATAGTGTACATAACGTACAATAAAAGCATTCGATTACTGCTGTATGCGTGGGGGTACGATCGTTACCCGCTCACCTGAGCGAAGCGATGAGTGGGATTAGGTTAGTGCTAGGGCTTTGGTCACGGCACGAGCGGCCCTCACCGGGTGCTGAAGAATGCTCCTACGGCGTTGCCTGAGGCTCTCGAAGGCTTCGCCGTAGTTCGTTTCGAGAGCCTCAACAAACGGCGGCTTTCGAGTTTTGCCGCCACCGCCTAGTGCCCCGATATCCCCTGCAGGCCGCGGATGTATTCAGCCTCGCCCAGGTGTCGGTTGGAGTGGGTGATGAGCTGCCGCAGTATGGTGTGGAGGGACCACTGGGGAAAACGGTCGCCCCGGGGTTTGAGGGTCAGGTCTGACCAGTCGAGCCGCTTCAGGTACTCGCGCGTCTGTTGGTTGACGTCGTCCAGGTAGCCCAGCAGTACCTCGGCCGGCGGGATGATCACCGCCGCGGTTTCCTCGTCGCTGAAGCCGGTGCCGACGCCGCGGGTCTTGTAGCCGAACTTCTGCTGCCAGCCGCTGCTCTCCCAGACTTCGGGCTGCCCCTGGGTGAACCGCTGCACGAAGTTGTCCTCGATGCGGGTGATGTGCCAGATCAGAAAACCGATGGAGTTCACTTTGGGAGTGGCGCGCCACCGCAGTTGCTCCACCGTCAGGTCTTCGATGGCCCCATGCATGCCGCCCCATAACAGCTCCAGCGCATCCTCGATGAAATACTGCAAGGTGACTGCCAATGGAGGCCTCCCTTTAGCTTGAGATGATATCTACGCGAGAGGATACGTCTTCAGGTCGGGGATGCGAGAGAAATGCTGGTCTCGGCTGACGACGGTAAGGTCATGAGTAAGGGCAGTGGCGGCAATCCAGAGATCATGGTCTGAAATCATCTGCCCTCCTCTCCGTAGAAAAGACCTGAGGCGAGCAAAATGTTCCGCGATACGCATGTCCAGCCCAAGAACAGAAATGACAGCCAGAACATCATTAAAGGCTGCAAGATAAGCGTCTGCGCGGGCTGATCTTACGAGCCCTTCATATACTTCAGCATACACGATGATAGAAGAAGCCGCGCTTTCATCCGAAATAAAATGAGACAGTAGTTGAACTGCCTCATTTTTCCCGTTCAGATAATCAATGAATATATCGCTGTCAATCAAGTACGCAATCACAATGTTACTGGCGGACTTGGCGGAGCCTCATGTCTCCCTCTGTAGATATACTCGATAAGGTCATCAGCATCCAAATCTTTCCACGCGCCAGCCGCCGCTAGTGCCCTGGCTTTTCGCTCTGCTAGCGATAGACTTCGTGTCTCTGCATATTCCTCGGGACTCAAGATAACGGCAAGAGCTTCGCCGTCTCGCTCAAGCAACAGCGGCTCCTTATCAACATGAACTTCTTCTACAAGCTTCATCAGATCCGTCTCAGACGTTATGGTGACGTGCTTAAGTTCTTTAGCCATTTCTTAGCTCCCTTCGCTCACTGGGCTTCCCTCGTTTTGACGGACAGTTTTCTTAGGCCGCGGAACTTAGTTTACCATTTACGCAAAAGATAGAAGTCACTTCGTTAAGGGCTAAGAGGTGCTCATTGAGTAGCCGGGGCAGGATTACTCTGGATATACCATTTATCAGATTCTTTTCGAAGTATGTAGAACTGGACAGCAGTATACAAATTAAGTTTGTCAACTGGTTGGTCCAGAGTAACTTCTGTGCCGTTTTTGTCTTCAAGTATAGGCTGGTGCCAAATCTCCGATGTTTGAACAGAAGCTGTTGTCCCATCTGGTAATATTGAAATCTTGTTTATAACCAACGCCCTGCTCGCCCTATCAGCATAACGGCGGTTGTTTGACTTAAAATTGTCAATTGATTTGACGATTTGCCGGAGTCGGTCTCCTCCCTGGTCTATAGGTAGAAAATATTTCTCCGCATCCGTGAGCATATCGTTATTAGGGTGTTTGTACCACTCCAATTCTATTGAGCTTGTTTCACTAAGAGTTGACGGGACAGGTCAGGAGCGTCGGGACTCCACGGCAACCAAGGGCGAGGAGGGGAGCCGGGGGTCGGTGACCACTGAACCAGCGAGACGAAGGCGCTTGCGGCTCGATACGGGTG
>ORJL011534146.1_pt1 | contig 49653 bp, 48 predicted proteins | sample 1779941 | NCBI WGS metagenome assembly ORJL01 (sample SAMEA104232317, study PRJEB22302) | groundwater metagenome | biome: forest; feature: aquifer; material: groundwater | place: USA | collected 2011-08-07 | depth 5.8 m | reverse complement strand
ATGTTCGACACCTCACCCCCTTTGTCCCCCTCTCCTTTTAAGGAGAGGGGGAAGAAAAAAGAAAGAGGGGCTTCGCCCCTCTTAAACTCCCCATATTTTCGCTTGATGTAACATAAAGTGGTAGAATAAGAAGCAATGAACTGGCTTTCAAGTTTTATAAAGACCATCGGGGACTTCTTAGGGACTCCCAACGGCCAAATTACTGTCATAGTGAGTCTCATAATTACAACAGCCACCATAATTCTGAACCATGCCATTCCAGCGTTCGGCAAATTTATTTGGCATTTACCGCAAGTCATTTGGAGGCAAGGTAGAATGGTCAAGAAGTGGCTTAAAGACTGGCGTTATTGGAGGCGGTCTGGTCTGCAGTATTCAGCTAAAAATGGTACACTGACAATTGAGAGAATAGGCAATACCTACAAAATGAGCCTTCCAATTAGTTTACAATACCAAAATAGAGATGACTTAAGGGACATGTGGCTTCACTGTGATGATATATCTTTGAAACTGTCCTCTCCACACTTAAAGCAGGCTGAGCCTTATGTTCTTGGATACGAGAGTGGTGAAAAGACATATCATATTATCCACCATAGGTTAGGTAAGGTTGATTTTGTATTAAGCAAGTATACCAGCTATAAGCCCATACTGGCAGATACAGCACGTTGTGATAAGATTTATCTTGGCACTGTTTCCCTTAATAATATCACAAGGACATTAACGGCAAAGTCTTTTCCTGTGGGCGTTGACTGGTCTAAGACTGAGATACCAGAGGTCTGATAAGCTTTAGTAAAGTATCTCTGAATAAATATGGATTTTCTCGATTGTTAAACCGCCATATCAGAGCGGTCTTTTGGCAGGCATGCCTGGGCGGCGGGGATATTGGGGCGGTGTCTCGGCAACCTTGTCAATTATTACTAAGTAGCGCTCGTCGGTAAACTCCTCCATGTCAATCTTTTTTATCTCTCGTAAGTTACCCCCCAGAGTGCTGATTGCCTTAGTTGCCTGGCTGATTTCCGGGTCAATCCCCCCCTTTTTCTGGGCGATAAAGCTGCCGCCGATAGCGCAAAAGGGCAGGGTCAATTCAACTAAAATTGGTAATTGGGCAACACCCCGGGACAGCACGATATCGAACCTCTCCCGATACTCACTCAGGTGAGCCACCTCTTCCGCCCGCCCCACCACGATTTCAACATCATCCAGTCCCAGTTTCTGCTTGATGTGCTCTAAAAAGACGGCTTTCTTGGCCGTGGCATCAAGCAACACCAGCCTGATATTGGGGAACATGATTTTAAGCGGTAGCCCGGGTATGCCTGCTCCTGTGCCGACATCGATAAGGCGGGTTTCAGCCTGGCTAAGCTGGGTGGGGCAAGCCAGTGTCACGGTAAGGGCATCGAGGAAATGTTTGAGCTGCACCTCGGCATAATCGGTTATTCTGGTCAGGTTTATCCGCTGATTCCAATCTATCAGTTCTTGATAGTAGGTGGCGAACTGCTCAAGCTGCCTTGGGCTAATCTCCAACCCTAGTTTTTGAGCGCCGACAATAAGTTTTTCCATAGTAGTCAACCTGATTTTGCCTCAATTATAGCATTTTCACTGCAAAGTGGAGTAATAATTGGAGATTGTGTATTAACCCCTCACCCTTTATCCCTCTCCCCTTCATCTCATCTGCCATTGCGAGGAGCATATTAGCTTCGCTAAGGATAAATTCCGCGACGAAGCAATCCGTATTGCCATCCCGATGAAAATCGGGATCCAGCATTACCTCCCCATCTGGATTCCGTGTCAAGCACGGAATGACATAAATTTGGTACTTCGTCCTTCCTCAGAAGGTCTCGCAATGACGTCACCAACCATAACCGAATAGTACCGGAGAGGGAAGGCAAATTGCTTTTCCGATTCTCTTATGCTAGTATTATAGAACAAACTTAAATATATTAGGGGTGCTTAAAAGCTGAGAGTCCCGATTACATCGGGACAACCCTTGGAACCTGAACTCGATAATGCGAGCGTAGGGAGTAAGCGGTGACTTAGACCAGGGGTTTAGCAATAATGAAAAACCCTTGGTTTTCTTTTGGGGAGGTAGTTATGACTCAACTGGAATTAGCTAAAGAAGGTATTATTTCTCCACAGATGGAACTGGTGGCGCAGCAAGAAGGTGTAGATGCCGAATTTGTGCGGCAGGGCATAGCCGGGGGGACGATAGTCATTCCGGCTAATATCAATCACACCAATCTGGTGCCTCGTGGCATCGGTCAGGGTCTTAGAACCAAGGTCAATGCCAACATCGGCACCTCTTCTGACTACGGCGATATCGCTACCGAACTGGAAAAGTTACAAGCGGCGATGGACTCCGGCGCCGATGCCGTTATGGATTTATCCACCGGTGGTGATATATCGGCAATACGTAAAGCTATTATAGCTTCTTGCTCCTTACCAGTAGGCACCGTTCCAATCTATCAGGCCGGCATTGAAGTGATAGCTAAACAGGCGGCTATCGTCACGATGACCGTTGATGATTTGTTTGCCGCCATTGAAGATCATGCCCGGGATGGGGTGGATTTCGTAACAGTGCATTGCGGCGTAACTCAGTCAGCTATTGCCCGGCTCAAGCAGCAGACAAGAGTGGCTGATGTCGTCTCCCGGGGCGGGTCTTTTATGATAGGCTGGATGCTCTACAATGAACAGGAAAATCCTCTTTACGAATACTATGACCGCCTGCTCGACCTGGCACGGCGCTTCGATGTGACACTGAGCCTGGGCGATGGAATGCGTCCCGGTTGCCTGGCTGATGCTACTGACCGTGCTCAGATAGAGGAGTTGCTTACTCTGGGAGAATTGGTGGAGCGGGCACGGCAAGCTGGAGTTCAGGTAATGGTGGAGGGGCCGGGGCACCTGCCCCTGGATCAGATTGTAGCTAATGTTCAGTTACAGAAATCCATCTGTAAAGGGGCTCCTTTCTATGTGCTGGGGCCACTGGTAACAGATATCGCTGCCGGCTATGACCATATTACGGGGGCTATTGGTGGGGCTATTGCCGCTGCCGCCGGTACTGACTTTCTCTGCTATGTAACTCCCGCCGAACATCTCTCCCTGCCTGACCCTGAGGATGTGAAACAGGGGGTAATCGCCTCGCGCATCGCGGCTCATGCCGGCGATATCGTTAAAGGGGTAAAGGGAGCCATGGAGCAGGACAGAAAGATGTCAGTAGCTCGCAAGCAGCTCAACTGGGAACAGCAAGCCAGGCTGTCATTAGACCCTGAGCACGCTCGCCAGGTACGCAGTAAGCATACTCCGGCCGGATCGGCTTGCAGTATGTGTGGTGCATTCTGTGCCATGGCGTTAGTCGAGGACTATCTGGGCGTCTCCGCCCCCAGGTGTTAGTCTTGTCTACTACCTTCCAGTTCCACACTTACCTCAGGCGCTATCTCGCTCTCTGGAATACAAGCGGGATGAAGTTATTACAAATAATAGGTCACAGAATAAAGGGATATTAGTGAGAGCCGAAATTATTGCCGTTGGCACCGAGCTTCTTCTCGGTGAGCTTACCGATACTGATTCATCTTATTTAGCAAGCCAGCTACCCAGGCTCGGTATAGAAGTATACTGGATTTCACAGGTTAGTGATAATAAGAGCCAGTTGGTAGAGGTGCTAAAGCGCGCCTGGCAGCGTTCCGAGCTTATCCTGACCACCGGTGGTCTTGGACCAACTGCCGATGACCTGACGCGCGAGTCTATCGCCGAGATGCTGGGTGAAAAACTGGAGATTGAGCCATCCTTAGCCAGGGGATTAAGAGAGCGTTTTGCCCGCTTGGGTATGGCGATGCCCTTAAGCAATCTAAATCAAGCCAATGTTATTCCTTCGGCGGAGCCTATCGCCAATACCCGGGGCACCGCTCCCGGCTGGTGGGTGAATAGAGACGGTCGTATATTAGTGACTCTGCCTGGCCCGCCGGGAGAGTTGCAGGAAATGTGGCAACAGACAATACAACCCAGATTGCGACAACTCTCTAGTGGCATTATCCTGACTAAAACATTTAAGACCACTGGGTTGTCTGAGGCAGCCGTTGGGGAATTAGTGGCTCCATTATTTGCGTTAGCTAATCCTATCCTGGGAATTTATGCCAAGCCTGACGGTATTCATCTGCGTCTGGCGGCTAAGGCGGAAAATCAAAAGCAGGCGGAGAAAATGATTGCCGGGAGTGAGGCTAGTATCAGAGCCGTCCTCGAGGAATATATCTGGGGCACGGATAATGATACGCCGGAAACACAGGTAGGCCAGTGGCTCATCAAGAAAGGATTAAGCCTGGCAGTTATGGAAGATTACAGCGGCGGGTGGTTAACCGCCAGCATTAACGATTCACCAGCCAGCCCGACCTTTTTCAGAGGGGGGGTACTCGCCCAGTCGGAGGCGGCCAAGATAGCCCTGGGGGTTAAGGCTGAGATTATCTCGCAGTATGGTGCCGCCAGCCCCGAGGTAGCTCAAGCTATGGCAGAAACAGCCAGGACACTCTTCAAGGCTGATGTTGGCGTTAGTGTCGTCGGCATTGAGGAGACGGCTGGGTTAACCAGCCAGATTTATATCGGCATCGCCGATAGCAAAGATAGCCGAGTGAGCCGAATAAGTAGCCGGGTGGGAGGGAAACGCCGGGCAGCCACCAGCGCCATGTTCGAGTTGAGAAAATGGCTTATCTCCCTTAAGTGAGACACAGGTAAGAATGGCATCATTAAATACGCCTGATAAGCTGGAAGGGGAGCCACCTACCTCACCACCTCCAGCCATCCGCAAAACTGTATCCAAAGGCGTAAGTATGGCGTTTAATTTCGGTAAGCTCTTTGGTATACAGTTCCGTATACATTATACCTGGTTCATCATCTTCATTCTGGTAACCATTTACCTGGTCGACCCTAACTACTCCCAGGGATTCTACTGGGTTATCGGCATAATAACCAGTCTCTTGTTTTTTGCCTCGGTACTTGCCCACGAATTAGCTCATAGCCTGGTGGGCAGAGCCAATGGTGTCCCGATAGTCAGCATTACCCTTTTTATCTTCGGTGGTGTGGCTCAAATGACTAAAGAGGCAGAACGACCCGGTGCCGAGTTAAAAATGGCAGCCGCCGGACCCATTTGCAGCCTGGTAATCGGTGGCTTATTTGGTCTGATCTGGGTGGCGATGCCCAACATAACGGAACCTGTAGCCAGCATGATTCTCTGGCTGGCACTAATGAATGTAGCGCTGGCGGTATTTAATCTAATTCCCGGGTTTCCTCTGGACGGCGGGCGCGTTTTCCGCTCTCTTCTCTGGCGTATTACCGGAAGCTATCGCCGCTCGACGCAAATTGCTACACGGATAGGACAGGGTATCGGTTACCTGTTTATTGTGGGTGGTATTGCCATAATCTTCCTGCAGCCCTTAAATTTCTCCTGGTTTGATGGTATCTGGTTTACTTTTATTGGCGGTTTTCTGGTAAGCTCCGCTTCAACCAGCTATCGCCAGTTGCGCCAGCCGGAACCACCTCAAGGCGCTAACGCCTCAGAGACGATGCCCCCTGAGCACTTGCAGTAGTCTCGTATCAAAAGTGCGTCACTCCATGTCACCCTGAGTGTAACGAAGGGTCTCGGGGTGGGATGGTTATTGATTTACCGCCAGCCCCCATGCTCCGATTCTTCAATGACATTTGATACAAGACCCTACCTGTAGTCCATCTACTCCATTTCTGCGATTAAGCTACTATCTAGGACTAGGCAAAAAAGCAGGGTCACCCCTAAAGGTGACCCTGCTTCGGTTTACTACTCAGCTATATTTATGCTCTCCGGCGCCTCATCACTACCAAGCCAATCCCACCGATGACTATGATAGCCACCACGATGCCAATAATAAGTATCCAGTTGGTTCCCGTTGGCGTCACCGGTGCTCCAGTAACACTGAAGCTGCCAAAGAGCCTGTCGACCCTGACCTGGTAAGTACCCGCAACATTACGGGTTACGGTATAGGTAACTTTAGCCGTCTCTCCTGCCTGGAGAGTAATATTTTTCCCGGTTTCTATAGTGTTATCAATCCACAGGCTAGCGGCATAGGTGCCGGCGGTATCAGAGACGTTAGTTATGTCGGCACTGATTGTAATAGGTTCGCCGGTTTTAGCCTGAGTCGGACTAATACTAATATTGCTGATACCGAACTCCAGCGGCGGCAGAGTATGGCTGCCCGACACGGCAAAGGTGGAGAAGTGCGTGAGAACAACAGTGTAATAGACATATGTTTCGTCTTCTTTCACCCTCTTCGTCGGCATGGCAACCCACTGCTTAAGCTCCGAGTCATATCGGCTCACAACTACCGACCACTTGTGTATCGAGTTTTGGGCAAGCCATGACTGCTCCATCTTGACGGTCATGTGCCCGACATCGATGTCCTCAGGGAGAGCGTTCTTAAAGGTAACATCTATGTAAGCCCTCGCAATTTGTCCGGCAGGAAGCCCGACAGTTATGTCTGCCGGCAGTTTCTCCAGGACATCAAGCGTGGTCTCCACATTCTCCAGTACCCGCTTGGTCTTAATGAGAAGCTCGTGTACCGGTGGGGGAGTATGCATCACGACCACCCACTCATTCTCCCAGGTGCGTACCGCCAGGTAGGTAGCACCGCTGGGTGTGGTAAAGATTACCACCGGCGGGCCGGCTTCGGCTGGCGGTTGAGGAGGCTCCTCACTGGTCAGTTGCTCGGTAGGAGCATTAGGTAGTGCGTCAAAGAGCACCTGTACCGGGATGGAAGTAATCTTTTCCATAGTTAACCCGGGTAGCCTCTCCGTAAGGGACTCCTCAGTCATAGCGGGTATGGTATCGGTTAGTTTAGTTATAGTTAATCCTTCCATAACCGCCGATGCCTTTACTACCGTCATATCCTGCAAGACATCAGCGGACTTAGCCGTGGTTACCCCTTCAACAATTTCAATAGCCGTGGCCGCAGTTCCACCCTCAATAATGTCGACTGCTTTGGCCGTGCTTACATCCTGAATGATTTCAATAGCCTTGGCATTAGTTCCACCTTCAATGATTTCAACAGCCTTGGCAGTAGTTACACCCTCAATGATTTCAACAGCCTTGGCAGTAGTTCCACCCTGAACGATTTCAACAGCCTTGGCCGTGGTTCCACCCTCGATGATTTCAACAGCCTTGGCCGTGGTTACACCCTGAATGATTTCAACAGCCTTGGCAATAGTTCCACCCTGAATAATGTCAACAGCTGTAGCCGTATCTACTTGCTGAATGATTTCAACAGCCTTGGCCGTGGTTACACCTTCAATAATTTCAACAGCCCTGGCCGTAGTTACTTCTTCAATAATAACGACAGCATTAGCCGTAGTTGCCGTTTCCACTACCGCGATAGCCCCTGCAGGAGGCAGTGCCGTAATTTCAGCGGCAGTGGGAGGTATAGCCGGTGTGGCTGGTATAGCCGGTGTAGCTGGTATAGCCGGTGTGCCTGGTGTAGCTGGTGTGGCCGGTACGGCCGGTGTAGCCGGTATGGCCGGTGTAGCCGGTGTGGCTGGCTCTTCGTCACTACTGGCTGCAGAGAGGGTAAACTGACTGCTGGTTTTGGTGAATGTGCTGGTACTAGCATCAACAGTAGCCTTGGCAGTATAGCCGCCAGCCGGCCACGCTGCTGGTGATGTCCAGGTGACTGCGTAGGTTATTGATGCTATTGCCCCAGCATTGCCATACCCGTAGCCATAACCGAAGTATTGAGGTGTTCCTTGCCATGAAACATAGCCATAACCGTAGACCCGGCTCCAATTGGTCGTGGTAGCTGTCACGCTTACCGTACCTCCCCCTCCCGTCTGGACGTTTGTGTAGGACTTAGTAAACACCCCCATGGGAAGGTCGGTTAAGGTAGCCTTATAGGTATTAGGATTAGCTGTGTTATAAATCTCCAGTTTAACACTATCTATTGGCAGGAGTTCTACATCGCTGATCTCTATCTTCGTTGTAAAGGAGTAGGTGCTGGCGAGAGTTCCGGTTGCGGGTAGAGACGGAAAACTCATCGCAAGTGCTCTCACCGGCGTTGGCGAGGCAAACCACAATGAAGCACCGATAGAGGCGACTAATAAGCTGGCAAGTGCCACCCGGGCGAAGGCTTTAAAATTGTATTTCATCGTGATAGCTCCTCTTATTTTACCCACTATTTTACTTGAAGTCTTGACCTTCTTATCGGGACTCCGCGACCTTAGCAATTGCAGGGTCTCTCGATTCTGTAATATCTGAGCGATGTCAGAAGGTATCCTTCCGGAGAGAGTGATTAACTCATCTTTATCAACGCTTAAGGCTTCAGCCAGCCGCAAAATTACTTTCTCGCTCGGCGGTGGCATTATGCCGCTCTCAATCTTACTCAGGTAAGAGAAGTTAACTCCGACCTTATCAGCCAACTCTCTCTGGCTCAGGCCGGCCCGTTTGCGTAGCTCTCTTAACCTTACTCCAAATTTCTTGATTTCCATAATTCTCTTTGAGCCTTTTCTTCCAAAAAGATGATATACTATGCCTGCTTTATCATTTTAAACGATGTTGACTGAAAAGTCAACATCCACTTCTTAGCCTGTTTATCCGACATAAAGTATCATTGTAGTGGGCTGAAGCCCTGAGCATGGCGAAGAGGAAGCGTAGCCTCTTGCCCTTTTCTAAGGTTTTTTAAGCAGGTAGATATTCTTGGCGACCTTAACCAGGTTAGGATTGTCACTACTGTATTCGATGGTCTTATTCTGGCTTAGATCAAGAACTCTGGTGTAGATGATAGAAATCCCGTTCCCCTGTAAGAAATCGGTATCGGTGCTGCCACCCTTCAGGAAGTTATAAGCTGCGATATCGCTATCGCCGGCAGCCATATGTATTCTAGTAAACACGTGCTTCCCGGTAATGGCAGCGAAGGCTGTCGCCTTCCACGGGTCCAGTATTGCCTTATCATAGCTCTCATTAATGTTATCCTTAATCCAGACAAACGCCTGGTAATCCTCACTGTCAATCATCTGGTAGTAAGGAATATCCTGGCGGTCAGGGATAACTCTAAATAGTGTTACCGCAATAAGGACCAGGCACAATAATCTACCCACATTTTGGGTGATGAGAGGTAGTCTCAGCCAGGTGTTGACCCGGCTTGGCAGCCTGATGCTTTTGATGCCGGCTAACCCTGCCCCGGCAACAATGCTCACCATAAGCATCATAAACATCAGTCCCCGCTCATACATTATCGGCACTCCGTAATGCCAGGTGAAAAAGGTAACCAGCATGAGCAGCAATGCCAGCAAACCCAATACTAAACCGTAGTTTTTCTTGCTACCTTTTAGCGCCAGCAGGAAAGCACCCAGGAGAAAAACCAGGACGGGAAGATAACTAATCGGCTCATTATAGCTGAAGGTGAAATAGGTCTCTATTACCTTGGGTAACTGCACATATTCCGTGGGAGGACGTGGGATGAGCAGGCTCTTGGCGGTGGGTAGCAGCAGGTTAAATATCCAGGGGAAGACGACTAAGAAAGGGACGAGCAAGACTAAGATTATTCCCAGGCTGTGCTTGAAGTTACCCTTCAGATTGAGTAGGATATAAGGAGTGAGCACGATGATGGGGGAAATGGCGGAAGGGGCATGGATAGCCAGCAGAAAAGCGATGAGGATAAAGATTAAGAGGTAAGACCAGACAGTTCTAAAGTTAAAGGCTAGAAAGAGAATGAGGGGGGTAAAGAGCAGTCCCATACTTACCGGTACCAGGAAAGCGGGTCCCAGTATGCCCACCGTGGTTGGTATCAGGCAAGTAAAGAAGGCGGCTTCCCAGCCAAATCCCTCCCTTCGCGCCATAATATAGACCGAGAGAACCGTGATAACGAAGATAATGCCCGGAAAGTATCTGAAGATGGTCATCCAGGAGAGGCCACTCAACTGCTGGAAGATGCTCCAGAATAGCTGGAAGCCAATCTCCATGTTTAAAGGAAGGCTGCCGGTCTGCAGTATTGACTGGGAGTAAGTCAAATGCACCCATTCATCGACATGCAAGGCGTAGAGGTAGTTTTGGTGGGGAATAAAAGCGATGTAAAAAGCCAGCCCCAATATGGGCAGCAACATTAAATGTTCAGATTTAAGAATTCTACGAATACTAAATAAGGTCATATACCACCCGAGTACAATAGTGATAGAGAGGAATATAAAGTATGGATTGGCTATCTCCAATCAGAGAGCTCGTCGGCTTGATTTTACCATTCTTTGAGCACGTACCTGTCATCAGGGCAATACTGGGACTCATCCTGGTCTTCTTTTTACCCGGTTTTGCCTGGACTCTTGTCTTCTTCAGGGAGCTGGATGTCATTGAGAGAGTAACCCTTTCCCTGGCACTATCCATAGTCGTCGTAACGCTCAGTATTCTGCTGGCGAGTATGTTAGGAATGAAGATTACCGGGCTTAACTCAACTCTGGTTATCATAATTGTCACCATTCTACCTGCATTAATCTATTTTCTCAACAACCGTATCCGGCGAAGGAGAGGTAGTGCTGACTAGATTAGACCGGGAGACCGAATTTGTATGATGTGGCTGTCATCGGTGGCGGACCAACCGGTAGCCATGTAGCTTATCGGCTGGCAGGTATGGGGTATGGGGTGGTGGTGGTGGAGCAGAAAGCAAGTCTGGGAGAACCGGTCTGCTGCACCGGTATTATCAGCCAGGAATGCGCTACCTCCTTTGCTATCGATGAAAGCGTTATTTGGCGGCGGGTAAATAGTGCCCGGGTGCTTTCGCCCTCCGGTAAGCGGCTCAACCTGTGGCGGCCGGAACCTCAGGCCTGTATTGTTGACCGACCAGCGTTCAATGTGGCTTTAGCCAACAGAGCACAGGCTAAGGGAGTTGAATATCTGTTAAACAGCCCAGTGAGGAGTATCGAGGTCGGGAATGGTGGCGTTAGCCTTGAGACAACCTATAGTGGGGGTAGAGTAAACCTTTTACAGGCGAGAGCCGCAGTTCTGGCCACTGGCTTTAGCTCACCATTAATTGAGAGATTAGGATTTGGTAAATGTGGTGATTTTGTTGGGGGAGTCCAGGCTGAGATAGCAACAACGGGAGTAGATGAGGTGGAGGTATATCTGGGACAGGCAATAGCTCCGGCTTTCTTTGCCTGGCTGGTGCCAACTTCGCCACAGAGGGCTCTGGTGGGGCTGATGTCCCGTCGCAGTCCGGGGCTTTATCTCGAAAAGTTAATCTCATCCCTGCAGGCTCAGGGGAAAATAGCTTCTGCCTCGGCCAAGTTCAGTTATGGTGGCATTCCGCTAAAGCCGCTGGCTAGAACCTGTAGCGACCGGCTAATAGTAGTCGGCAGTGCCGCCGGGCAGGTGAAGCCAACCACCGGGGGTGGTATCTATTATGGCCTGCTCTGCGCTGATATAGCGGCTGATACTTTGCACCGGGCGTTAGACAATGATACCCTCTCTGCCCGGAATCTGGCTAACTATGAGCGGGAGTGGAAAAAGAAACTGGGCAAAGAGCTAAAAGTAGGCTACTGGGCTCGGAAACTCTATGAGAGCCTGAGTGACAATCAGGTTAACCGACTCTTTGAGATAATTAATTCCAACGGTATCGATAAAGCTTTACTTCAAGCCGATGACTTGTCTTTTGACTGGCATGGCGGAGTGGTGTTGAAGCTGATGGGACATCAGGTGTTGGCGAAGGCTATTGATGGAGTGAAAATTCCCTTTACCAGGAGAGGAAGAGGATGAAAAGAATCCACAATCAAAAAAGTAGTATAATAGAATAAGATTAATATGTGTGGGAGTAAAAAAGGGGGTATCCTGGGAAATGAGTAGTATTGTTCAGACTATAAGCCTGAGTGAGGCCGCCAACCAGTTTCTGGAGGCTTTACCACCGGAAGACAAGGACGCAAATCAGACGGAGATATACAAGTTTCTGCGCTGGTTCGGAAGGGAGCGACCTTTGGCGGCACTGGCGGCGGCTGAGGTGGCTAACTATGCCGAGCGATTATCGTTATCGGATACAGATTATATGCGAACACTTGAGATGACACGAGCCTTTCTGGTTTATGCCCGTAAACAGGGATGGAGCAAGACTAATCTAGCCATACACCTTAAAGCTAAAAAGGGGAAAAGCCGGCTGCCATCTTCCTCCCGCCGGAGTCTACCTGAGGCTATCCCCTTAAGCCGGGAGGGGTATGATGAGCTGGAAGCTGAGCTGGTGTCTCTACGGAGTAAAAGTGCTGCGGCTATCGATGAAATACGGAAAGCCGCCGCTGATAAGGACTTCCGCGAGAATGCGCCTCTACATGCGGCCAGAGAACAGCGTGGACACTTAGAGGGACGGATTATGGAACTGGAGACAACGCTGAAGTTAGCGGTGGTTATCGGGGAGGGACAGGAGTCCACTTTCAAAATAAGTATTGGCACTAGTGTTACCATTTGTGACCTTGACTCTGGCGAAGAGATGTGTTACCGGCTGGTCAGTCCCCGAGAGGTCGATCCGGTCCGAGGCAAAATTTCCCACACTTCACCAATAGGCCGCGCCCTGATTGGTAAAGAGCAAGGGGTAGTGGTAGAGGTAACTGCCCCAATGGGCAAGCTACGCTATCAGATTAAGCAGGTTGAGCGTTAATAACATTAATCGTTTTTCCTTTAACCGCATCACCATCGTTAGAATTAAGGGAAAGTAATAGACAACGGTTGTCTCTTGCCTTATAATTATTCTAAGTCGTACCAGTGTGGGAGTGTTGGAAATGGTAACTGAACAGGATAGAGCCATTGAGGCAGTGCAACTTGCTATCCGCATGGAAATTGATGGTAAGGAATACTATCTAAAAGCGAGCCAGGCAAGCGGTAACGAGCTAGGTAAGAGACTATTGGCGACACTGGCCGCTGAAGAAGATTTTCACCGTCAGAAATTTGTCCAGATTTATGATACTATCCGTAACAAGCAAGCTTGGCCGGTAATTGTTCTTCCGCCTGATAGAAGTAAAAAGCTAAAAACCGTTTTCGCTGCGGCATCCAAGACGGTGGGTTCTAAGGTAAAAATTCTGTCTACTGAACTTGGCGCTATCGAAAAAGCGATGGACATGGAAAATAAAACCTATGATTTTTACCAGAGCCAAAGTCAAAAAGCTACTTATGATGCGGAAAGAGAATTATACAGGAGTGTGGCTGCCGAGGAAAAGGAGCACCACCGCCTGCTCCTTAACTACTACGAATATCTTAAAGACCCTGCAGGGTGGTTTGTTCAGCAAGAGCATCCCTCGCTGGATGGGGGCTGAGCCGAATACTAAAGATGTCTCAACCAATAAGACATTAATTTTAACAAGGAGAGGAGAGAAAAATGAAGCTTAAAGGAAGCAAGACAGAGAAAAATCTGAGGGCGGCCTTCACCGGGGAGTCAATGGCTCGTAACAAATATACCTACTTTGCCGAGGCGGCCAAAAAAGAAGGTTTCGAGCAGATTGCCGAGGTATTTTCTGAAACCGCCGAGAACGAAAAAGTACATGCCAAAAGAGCACTCGACTTTCTTAAGGAAGTGGGCAGTACTCAGGCCAATTTGAAAGCAGCTGCTGAGGGTGAGCACCGGGAGTGGACGGAGATGTATGTCCAGTTTGAGCAGGTCGCCCGTGAGGAAGGACTCACCGAGATTGCCGATTTCTTCAAAGGCGTGGCCCGGGTTGAGGAAGAGCACGAAAAGAGATACCTTGCCATGCTCGAGGATGTGGACAAGAAGAATGTCTTTAAGAAAGGGAAAAAGGGCACTTGGAAGTGCAGCAGTTGCGGCTGGTTATACGAGGATATAGAAGCACCTAACGAATGTCCGACCTGCCGGTCACCTCAGGGTTATTTCGGGTTAGTGGAAAGTGTTTATGGGCGATAATCTATTGAAAGGGGCGTAATGAACCTCAAAGCGCTATATACAATAAGCTATGGCTTATATGTGATAGGTTCCGGCAAGGCAGACAGATTTAATAGTCAAATTGCTAATACGGTGTGTCAAATTACCGCTGAGCCGCCGACTATTGCCGTCAGCATCAATAGGAAGAACCTGACCCATGAGTTTATCCAGGCAAGCCAGGTCTTCACTGCTTCGGTTCTCTGCCGGGATACTCCTCTCTCTTTCATTGGTCACTTTGGTTTCAAGTCGGGGCGGGACATAGATAAACTTGAAGGGATTAACTATAAGGTTGGTGTGACCGGCGCTCCTGTAGTTATGGATAATGCCGCCGCTTACCTGGAAACCAGGGTAATTCAAGCAATGGATGTAGGCACCCATACTATTTTTATCGGGGAGCTTATCGCTGCCGAGGTCATTACCGATAAAGAACCTTTGACTTACGCCTATTACCAGCAGGTTAAGCGAGGCAGTACCCCGAAAACGGCGCCCAGCTATATTGAGGAGGATAAGAAGGTGTCTGCAGTTAAAGCCGCCAAGTATAAATGCAGTGTTTGTGGTTACATATATGACCCGGCGCTGGGTGACCCCGATGGCAAAATCAAACCGGGGACGCCGTTTGAGGAATTACCGGAAGGTTGGACATGCCCTATGTGCGGGGCAGCGAAAAATGAGTTTGAGAAAGTGAACTAAGAGTTGCTGCTTGCGGAATGATATGCTATACTCTTCTAAAATAGTTAATAGCCAGAAAGGGGAGCAAATTTGCCAGATACTGCCACAATTAAACAACTTCTAGAAGCCGGGGTGCACTTTGGGCATCAGACCAGCCGCTGGCACCCACACATGAAGCAATACATTTTTACCAAACGTAATGGCATTCATATCATTGACCTGGAGCAAACCGCCAGCATGTTGAACGAAGCCTGTAAGTTTATTAGCCAGGTAGTTGCTGGTGGTGGTCATATTCTTTTCGTCGGCACCAAGAAGCAAGCTCAGGAATCCATCGCCGACGAGGCTAAACGCTGCGGCATGTATTACGTCAACCAACGCTGGATAGGCGGGGTACTGACCAATTTTCCCACCATTCAATCCCGCATCGATTATCTGGTGCGTTTAGAAGACCAGCAATCGAGGGGAGAGTTCAGTCGCCTGCCGAAAAAGGAAGCCTTAAAGCTCAATGAAGAAATAGTCCGCCTTAATCAACACATGGGCGGCTTCAAAGAGATGGTTAGCCTGCCGAACGCTTTATTCATTATTGACCCGGTAAAGGAAAGGATTGCTTTAGCCGAAGCCATGCGGGTCGGCATACCGGTTGTGTCTGTCGTCGACACCAACTGTAACCCTGATGAGATAGATCATCCGATTCCGGGTAACGATGATGCCATTAGAGCCATCCGGCTGATATGCAGTAAGGTTGCCGACGCCGTTATTGAAGGTAGAACTAACCGGGCACCGATTACCATAGATAAAGATGCGGCAGAAGGCATGGCGGAACCCGGGGTTACCGCTAGCACCGAGCCGGTTGTTTTTACTCCTGATAACAGGTAAAGTGAGGAGGAGAGAGTGCAAATCTCAACAGATAAGGTAAAGGAACTCAGAGACCAGTCGGGAGCCGGCATCATGGAGTGCCGTAATGCTCTGGTTAAAACAGAGGGCAATATTCAACAAGCCATCGAGATTCTTAAGCAACAAAGTCTGTTGAAGGTTGAGAAAAAGAAAACACGCACCGCCTCTCAAGGGCTGGTTGAAGCCTATATCCACGCCGGAGGGCGCATCGGAGCCATCATTGAACTAAATTGTGAAACCGACTTTGTCGCCCGCACCGATGAATTTAAAAAGCTGGCTCACGAGCTGGCAATGCAGGTGACCGCTCAAGATCCCCAATTTGTCTCCGCTGAAGAAGCCCCCGAAGGAGTCGAGGGGGGGCCTCAAGCCGCTTGCCTGCTTCTTCAGCCCTATATCAGGGACCCAAGCCTGACCATTCAAGACATTATCAACCAAACTATCGCCAAAGTGGGCGAGAATATCAAAGTAGGCAAATTTACCCGATTTGCACTGGGCGAGTAATCAATCTTATTGAGGGCATGTTAACCAGCAATGGCTACTACCAAATATAAGCGTGTTTTACTCAAACTTAGTGGTGAGGCTTTTGCCGGCGAAGGGGAGTACGGCATTGATGCCGCTACCTTGACTAAGGTTGCCCGGCAGATTAAGCAGGTGATGGCAATGGGGGTAAGTATTGCTATCGTGGTTGGTGGTGGTAATATCTGGCGTGGCAGTGAAGCAGAGAAGAACGGCTTTGACCGGGTCACCGCTGACTATGCTGGCATGCTGGCTACGGTAATCAATGCCCTGGCCCTCCAGGACATCCTGGAAAGAGAGGGTGTAGTTACCCGCACTCAGTCCGCTATCAACGTTCAGCAGGTGGCTGAGCCTTACATCAGACGCCGGGCTATTCGTCACCTGGAGAAAGGTAGAGCTGTCATCTTCGCCGCCGGCACCGGTAACCCCTATATGACAACCGATACCGCCGCCGCCCTGCGCGCAATAGAGATTGGGGCTGAGGTTTTACTGATGGCCAAGAATAATGTTGATGGCATATACAGTGCTGACCCGCGCAAAGACCCGACGGCCAAGAGGTTTGATAAGCTAACCCACCTTGAAGCTCTAAATATGCGTCTGGAGGTAATGGATGCTACCACGCTCACACTCTGCCTGGAAAACAAGCTGCCAATAGTTGTTTTTGACCTCCGGGCTCCGCGTAGTCTCGAAAGGGCGGTATGTGGTGAGCCTATTGGCACGGTAGTATCCAGTTAGCAAGAAATGGCTAGCCCGACTTTAGTCAATATCGAACAAAAAATGCAGAAGGCGGCTGAGGGTTTGAAGACGGAATTATCCGCTCTTCGCACCGGGCATGCCACACCCAGCTTGATAGAACACATTAAGGTGGAATATGCCGGCGTTATGACTCCGCTTAATCAAGTGGCTGGCGTTACGGCACCGGAGGCCAGACTGCTCGTCATCCAACCCTGGGACAAGAGCGTTATACGCAGTATCGAAAAGACCATCCTGACTTCTGACCTGGGGCTAAATCCGGTTAGCGACGGTAATGTAATCCGTATAAATGTTCCCCCACTCTCTGAAGAACGGCGACAGGAACTGGCTAAAGTAGTGCGCCGGCGGGTTGAAGAAAGAAGGATATCTATCCGCAACCTGAGACGTGAAGCTATGGATGAACTCAAAGAAGCCGAAAAAAATAATGACATATCACAAGATGAGTATAAACGCTCCTTAAACCAGCTACAAAAGCTTACTGACAGCTTCATCGCCAATGCCGAGAAAATCGGACAGGAAAAAGAAACCGAACTCAAGCAAGTCTAGTCTGGATTTGAGCGGCAAAATAATGGCGAAGACTTCAATCACCCCAAAATTCACCCGGCTCCCCGACCATCTTGCCATTGTGCTGGATGGCAACGGCCGGTGGGCAGAACAGCGTGGATTACCCAGGCTTAGCGGCCACCGGGCCGGGGCAGAAAACGTACACCGTATGATTGAATACCTTAACGAATACCCCATAAAATATGTGACGCTTTACCTCTTCTCCACAGAAAACTGGACTCGCCCCACAGATGAGGTCGGCGGTTTATTCCAGCTACTGGAGGAGTTCATCAACAACTATGTCCCGGAACTTGATAAGAATGGTATAAAACTGCTCCACCTGGGACGGCTTAATGAACTCCCACCCAATACACAACAGGCCATAAATGGAGCCATAGCTCTCACCCAACAAAATACCAGGATGAACCTTAGTCTCGCTTTCAACTATGGAGGACGCACCGAGATTCTGGATGCCGTGCGCCGTCTCATCGCCGACAGCGTTAAGCCTCAAGACATAGATGAGAAGTTATTCGATGGTTACCTCTACACTGCCGGTTTACCCAATGTCGACCTCCTGATTCGCACCGGTGATGAGCTTCGCCTGAGTAACTTCCTGATATGGCAAACGGCTTACAGCGAATACCACTTTACTAAAGTCCTCTGGCCTGACTTTAGCAAGACAGATTTAGAGCAAGCCCTCCTATCCTATAGCCGGAGAAAAAGACGCTTCGGCGGATTATAGTCAATAAGTTTTGAGCAACCTATCCCCTTCCCCCATTACCTTAATAAGAGAAAGGGATAGATATTAAAAGAGGGGCTAACACCACTCTTAGATTAACCCAGAGGAGAAGCAAAGCCTCTCTAGTCCACAGGGCATTAAAGAGGGACGAAGTCCCTCTTACAAACTCTTCCCTCTCTCCTTGGCAAGGAGAGAGGGAAATAGGGGGTAAGGTTAACACCTAGCAAGCATGCTGAAGAAAAGGATCATCACTTCACTGTGGGGTATCCCTCTCCTTACTGCTATCACCTGGTTTGGCGAACCGCTGTTCACCATCCTGCTGGTAGTCTGGGGAGCCTTGGCTGTCTTTGAGTTTTACCGGCCGGTCACTGCAACAAGAGGTTCACCGCTAACTTACTTTGGGCTGGTCTGGACTGCCTTATTCATAGCCAGTCGTAATTCGCAGGTGATAGCCTTCCTCCAGCCACGCTTTAGCGAAAGTCAGCTTGCCCCACTGCTAATAACTCTGGCGGTAATATTGCCCCTAATCTGGCGCTTGCTTCGCCCACGGAAGGTTGAGGCCTTCGCTAGCTGGGTATGGACAATCGCTGGAATTCTCTACATTGGCTGGCTGTTAGGTTATATAGTCGCACTGAGAGACCTTGACGGCAACCGAACGTGGCAAAGCTGGGTATTTTTTGCTTTGTTTACTACCTTTGCTTCTGACACCGCCGCTTTCTTCATCGGCCGGGCCTGGGGCAGACACAAACTCGCTCCGAACATCAGTCCGGGCAAAACCCGGGAAGGTGCCATTGGGGGGCTCCTTGGCGCTATTATCTTTAGCCTCTTCTTTATTCTGCCCACACCTCTCCGTCTCCCCATGAACTGGGGGCAGACCATACTGCTCGGCGGGCTGGTCAGCATCTTTGGTCAGCTCGGTGACCTGGTGGAGTCTCTCTTCAAACGCAATATGGGAGTCAAGGATTCGGGCAACCTGCTGCCGGGGCACGGGGGTGTCCTCGACCGCATAGATAGCATTATCTTTGCTGGTATCGTGGTATACTACTATGTGATATGGGTAATCCCGTAAAACAATTAGCCATTCTCGGTTCCACCGGTTCTATCGGGCAGCAAACACTTGAAGTGGTGCGTAGCCTACCCCACCGCTTTCAAATAGTTGCCCTGACCGCGGCTAGGAACACTGATTTACTGGCCCGGCAAATCAACGAGTTCAAACCCAGATTTGTTTACTATCAGGACCAAAAAGCTCGCCCGGCTAATGCCGGATACACACTCCTGCCATTAGAAAATATTGCCCGTCACCCCCAGGTAGACACTGTCGTCATCGCAACATCGGGGACGTCAGGTCTAACGCCGACGCTGGCAGCAGTAAAGGCAGGCAAAAATGTCGCCCTGGCTAACAAGGAATCACTGGTTATGGCTGGCGAGATTATCACCGGTGAGGCAAAATTAAATGGTGCCCAGATTCTGCCCGTTGATAGCGAGCATAGCGCCATCTGGCAATGCCTGAGTGGAGAAACAACCCCACCCGCCCGGCTGCTTCTGACTGCCTCGGGGGGTCCCTTCCATCGCTATTCGGCAGCCCAGCTAAAAGGCGTTACCGCTGAGCAGGCTCTAAAACACCCCACCTGGCAGATGGGACGCAAGATTACCATTGACTCGGCGACCCTGATGAACAAGGGGCTTGAGGTAATCGAAGCCCACTGGCTGTTTAACATGCCCATTGATAACATCAGCGTGCTCATCCACCCCCAGAGTATAATACACTCTATGGTTGAGTTTACCGATGGCTCAGTTAAGGCTCAATTAAGTTGTCCCGATATGCGTTTACCCATTCAATACGCCCTGTCTTATCCCGAACGCTGGCCCAACCCTCAACTGCCCCGGCTGGACTGGAACAGCATTAGTAACCTGAGCCTGGAGCCACCCGACCCGGATAGATTCCCCTGCCTCCGGTTAGCCATTGCCGCGGGAAGACAGGGGGGAACTTACCCGGCTGTGCTCTGTGCCGCCGATGAAGTCGCCGTGGAGCTTTTCCTTTCGGGACGCATCCAGTTTTGTGATATTGCCCATCTTATCGAGCTGACGCTGGCTGAGCATAAAAGCATCGCTCACCCTGATTTGGAGGCAATCACCGCCTCGGCTACCTGGGCGAGAGCCAAGCTACTCAAACTTAGTAACGGAGAGAATTAGAACTGATGACAATAATAGCCTTTATCGGCATGCTGGTCATGCTTATCCTGGCCCACGAACTGGGGCATTTTATTACCGCCAAAGCTTCCGGGGTCAGAGTGGACGAGTTTGGTCTGGGGTTTCCCCCGCGTTTATTATCGATAAAACGGGGCGAGACACGCTATTCGCTGAACTTAATACCCATGGGCGGCTTCGTCAAAATGGCAGGGGAAGAAGACCCCAAAGTGCCCAGAAGTCTGGCCAGTAAGAGCATCGGCACCAGGGCATTGGTACTCAGTGCCGGCTCAATAATGAATTTTCTACTACCCCTCATCCTCTTTTCCGTAGCTCTGATGGTGCCCCATAACCAGGTAACAGGACGGGTAATAGTCGCCGAACTGGCTCCCGATTCCCCGGCCCTCCATGCCGGTATTAAAGTCGGAGACACCCTTCTCAGCGTAAATGACAAGCCGGTGAATAACAGCGGTGACCTGAATCGCTACATTCAACTTAACCTTGGACGGAAGATAACCATACTTGTCCGGCACGATGATTCAACCCTGCAAAGTCTTGAAGTCATACCCCGCTGGAAACCACCCCAAAATCAGGGGGCAGTGGGCGTTGTCATCAGCACCTCGAATCAAACTATCACCAGTCAGAGTTACCCGTTCTGGCAGGCAATCCCCCGGGGCGTAAGCGCCTCTATCGAAACATTTGTCCTCTTTAAGAACGGCATTATCAGCATGATTATCGCGGCAGATCCTGTCGCCATGACGGGACCGGTCGGCATCGCCCAGATGACCGGCGAGGTAGCCAGGGCTGGATTTAGCCCCTTGCTGGAATTTGCCGCCTTTCTCAGCATCAACCTGGCTCTAATCAATATCTTCCCCCTGCCCGGTCTGGATGGCGGTCGGATTGCCTTTGTCCTCCTGGAATGGGTGCGCCGGGGCAAGCGCATCTCCCCCAGGACGGAAGGACGGGTGCATCTTATCGGTTTGGCGATGCTCATGGCATTTTTCGTAATTATCACCTACCAGGACATTATACGCATCATAAGCGGGGAAAGCCTGATACCGTAAATAAAACACTCATTGTCATTGCGAGCGAAGCGTGGCAATCTGAGTGGAGGGGTTCGCCCTGCCCGGATTGCTTCGCCTCCCGACTTTGTCGGGATGGTCTCGCAATGACAAACTGAAGTTTAAGGAGTAAAAACAGATAAAACTATGAATCCTCGAAGAGTCTCAAAACCAATTCAAATCGGCAGTGTAACCATCGGTGGCGGTGCTCCCATCGTGGTGCAATCGATGACCAATACCGATACCCGCGATGCCAGAGCCACCATCCAACAAATCAAGGAGCTGGAAGATTGCGGCTGCGAGCTGGTGCGGGTGGCCGTGCCCGATATGCAGGCCGCCGAAGCTATTGCAGCGATAAAGAAAGGTATCACCATCCCCCTGGTGGCTGATATCCATTTTGATTATCGGCTGGCTCTAGCCGCCCTGAAAGCAGGGGCTGATGGGCTGCGCTTAAATCCGGGCAATATCAGCGAACCGTCCAGGGTTAAAGCCGTGGTCAAAGCGGCTAAAGAGAGGAATGTGCCCATCCGCATCGGTCTAAATGCGGGTAGTATGCCCAAAAAAGCCGACCCCACTCTGACTACGGCTCAGAATATGGTTGAGGCTGCTCTGGAGCAGATAAGACTACTGGAGAGCCTCGACTTCGACCTCATCAAGGTCTCGCTGAAAGCCTTCGACGTGCCGACCACCATTGCCGCCTATCAGGACATCGCTCAGAAAATCCCTTACCCCCTGCACATCGGCATTACCGAAGCCGGCACGCCAAGGACGGGCATTATCCGCAGCGCCGTAGGCATCGGCAGCCTGCTCTACCTGGGCATCGGCGATACCATCCGTGTTTCCCTGACCGCTCACCCCAGGGAAGAGGTCTTTGCCGGCTATGAAATCCTGAAAAGCCTCGACCTGCGCCAGCACGGACCAATACTGGTCAGTTGTCCCTCCTGCGGGCGGGCTGAGGTTGATATTATTAAGCTGGCTGAGGCGGTAGAAAAAGAGCTATTAAAAATTACCAAGCCAATCAAGGTAGCCGTGATGGGCTGTGTCGTCAATGGCCCCGGCGAAGCTATGGACGCCGACATCGGCATCGCCTGCGGCAAAGGCAGAGCCATCCTCTTCAAAAAAGGCAAAAAAGTCGGCGTGGTTCAGGAAAAGGATTTTGTGAGGGTGCTGATGAGAGAGGTAGAGAGGTTTTGATATGGGAGACGAAGAGATGGAAGAAAGTAGTATAAAAATAATTATTGAGCAATTTGTGGATTACCTAGCACCTGAGTTAACTCCATATGAAGCTTCTATATACCTCTACTTATTACGCAATTCTTCTTTAAGAAATGGAAGTAACGAAATACGGGTTGGTAAGAGGACTATCGCGGCAGGATATGGAAAGGGGTCCAGAGGTGTGACCACAAATTATGCTCATGTGTCTAAGGTTTTACAAGGGCTTGAGAAAAAAGGATGCATCAAAGTAGGCGATACTGATAGGATTGGAACTCTCTATTTAGTCGTTCTACCAAAGGATATTCCTTTAGTAGCTGAAAAGATAGCTAGCAATATGCCCACAAAAGCTGAAGAGGATTATTTCACCAATCCAGATAAAAGACGAGAACTATTTGAAAGAGATAACTGGATTTGTCAATATTGTGGAGAAAAAGTTAATCAAGAAAATGTCACATTAGATCATTTTATCCCGCAAAGTAAACACGGAGATAACAGCAAAGACAATCTAAAAACTTGTTGCCTAGTATGCAACGGAGTAAAATCTGGAAAAACTTACGAAGAAGCTGCACCATTATTATTGAAAAGCATCCAAGAACGAAGGGCTAGGTCTATCAAATAAGGTGAGTTAAAGAGAGGCTTCGCCTAGACCGTCATTCTGGCGAAACTTGTCCCGTACTTGATACGGGAGCCAGAATCCAGACCTCGTCTCCTCCCCACTTGGATTCCGCCGAAGTTTACCCCGTACTTCGATACGGGGCTGGAATGACAAAGTGGAAAAATATTCCATACCGACGAAAGTCGGTATCCAGAGGTAGTGTATACTGGATTCCCGCTTTCGCGGGAATGACAATTATCTTAGAGATTGCTTCGCCCCGACAAGTCGGGACCTCGCAATGACAAATGGAAGACTGGCATCATCCGCCTTAATATGGTTTAATACTACAAAACTTCCTCTCCCTTGATGGGAGAGGCGCAGGTGAGGGTGATACAATTCTTTACCCCTCACTTTCATCTCTCCCACAAGGGGAGAGAGAATGAGGAATAAAAAGAACAATGCGTATATCTGAACTATTCGGTAAAACACAAAGAGAAATACCCGCCGAGGCGGATACGGCCAGCCACCAGCTACTGCTGAGAGCCGGTATGATACGCCAGTTGACGGCCGGGGTCTACTCTTACCTGCCCTTAGCCTGGCGGGCACTGAATAAGATTGAAAACATCATCCGCGATGAGATGGATAAAGCCGGCGGGCAGGAACTGATGATGCCTGTGCTCCAGCCCCTCGAACTGTGGCAGCAGACCGGCCGGGATATTGCCCAGGGTAAGGTGCTCTTTACCCTCACCGACCGCCGCGACCACAAACTGGCTCTGGGCACCACCCACGAAGAGGTGATTACGGAACTGGTCAAATACAACGTGCAGAGCTACCGCGACCTGCCCCTTCTGCTCTATCAAATCCAGACCAAGTTCCGCGATGAGCCTCGCCCCAGAGCCGGATTGATTAGAGCACGCGAGTTCGTTATGAAAGACCTTTACAGCTTCGATGCCGATACCGAGGGACTCGACCGGAGCTTTGAGAAGATGCGCCAGGCTTACGAGAATATCTGCCGGCGCTGCGGACTGCCCGCGGTGATGGTCGAGGCTGACAGCGGGGCAATCGGGGGCAAGGAGTCATTTGAGTTCATGCTTATCACCGATGTCGGCGAAGATGAGATTATCCGCTGCCCCTCCTGCGGATACGCTGCCAATAACGAGAAGGCGGTGAGCGTCAAGGGGGAGGTAGGAGGCGGTGCGCCGCTGCCCATCGAGGAGGTATCGACCCCGGGGAAAGCCACCATCGAACAAGTGGCTGATTTCCTCAAGGTGCTCCACAACCGCACCCTGAAGGCAGTCTTCTATGTCGCCGACGGTAAGTTCGTCTTCGTCGTTATCCGGGGCGACCTTGAGGTCAACGAGGTCAAGCTGAAGAATGCTCTACATTGCACCGACCTCCGAATGGCAACCGATGCCGAGGTAAAAGAGGCTGGCATCGTTGCCGGGGCAGCATCGCCGGGGGGTATGAAGAACATCAAAATTATCGCCGACGACTCCGTAACATCAGGAACGAATTTTGTCGCCGGAGCCAACAAGCCTGCCACCCATATCAGGAATGTCAATTACCCGAGGGATTTCCAGTCTGACATTATTACCGATATCGCCAAAGCCCGTGCCGGAGATACCTGTCCGAAATGCGGCGGCAAAATGGAATCAAACCACGGCATCGAACTGGGGCACATCTTCAAGCTGGGCACTTTATATACAGAGAAGATGGGTGCCCGCTTTATCGACAGGGATGGCCAGTCCCGACCCATTATTATGGGGTGCTACGGCATCGGGCCGAGCCGCCTGCTGGCAGCTGTCATCCAGCACAATCACGATGATAAAGGCATTATCTGGCCTGCCAATATCACCCCCTACCAAATCCATCTCTGCCCTTTATATCGGGAAGGCTCCAAGGTGTCGGAACTTACCGAAAATCTGTATGCTGACCTTACGGCGCAGGGCATTGAGGTACTTCTCGATGACCGCCAGGAATCCCCGGGGGTAAAATTCAACGATGCCGACCTGCTGGGAATACCCCTCCGCGTCACCATCAGCCCCCGCAGCCTGGAGAAAAACAGTGTCGAGATAAAAAAGCGCTCCGAAAAAGCATCTGAGCTTGTGCTTTTGGCAGAGGCAGTTACTACCATCAAAAGGCTGCTGGCTGGAGACTAAACCCGTAGAGCAGGGAGGTAGATATGAATGAAGAACTGGACAAACTGGATAACGAGGCATTGGTCGAGCGTGCCTTAGAGTCGCTTCACCTTATCATTCTGCACTACGGAACCTGGTTCTGGGAGACGGAACATCAAATCGGGCTAGACAAAGCCATAGCAGCCGATGATATAGCCTGGAAACGGATACTTCCCATCATTCTGGATAGAGTTACCCAGAGGCTGGGGATTCCGGCTAAGGATAGCATTCCTGAGTTCCTGACCAAAGCCACCCGGGAAGAGCTGGTTGGACTTGACGTTGACATGGCCAGGAATTGGCTGGCAAGCGATGGTATCTGGTTTCAGGCGGTGGAAAGGAATTTCGACTATGAAATGTACAATGCCAAAAGAATAAACGATACCTCTCTAGGCAAGTTTTCCTACATCGAAGCCAAAAGAATCGTGAAAAGGCTGGGCTTACCCGAAAGAGGCGGGATTCCAGCCTTGAAAGAAGCACTAAACAACAGGCAATATACCCTCATCAATAAGCAGGAAATTATCGACGTCAGTGAAAACAAAATCATCTTCAGAATGAATGAATGTAGAGTTCATATGGCCAGAAATCGAGCCAACCTGCCCGAATACCCCTGCAAATCGGCGGGCGTTACCGAATACACCCGGTTTGCCGAAGGTATCGACCCTCGAATCAAGACCGCCTGCGTTGCCTGCCCGCCCGACCAACACCCCGCAGACTGGTACTGCGCCTGGGAATTCACCCTATGATTAACGAGAAATAACTTCAGGACTGATTATCAACCCCGCAGTGTCGCTCCCAACTCTTTTAATAGCTTGTCCAGGATTTGCTGCTGGACTTCGTTAACCTCGTCATCGATCAGGGTAGTAGCCGGGGACTGGAAGGTAATGCGATAAGCGAGGGATTTCTTGCCCCGGGGCACCTGGTCACCGGAATATACATCGAAAATGGCAACCCGCTCGACCAGAGGAAAGTCCTCAATAACATCGACGATTTTCTGGTGAGCTACGCCGGTATCGACTACCAGTGCCATATCCCTGACTACGGAGGGAAATCGAGGTATCGGCTGGAACATTTTATGAACGCCGGTAAAGGGCAAGAGCGCTGGCAGGTCTATTTCAAAGAGATAAGCCGCCTCAGAAATTTCAAAGCTCTCCAGCACTTTAGGGTGCAATTCACCAATGACACCCAGTCGGTTACCACCAATAACTATGGCTGCCTGTTTAGTTGCCTGTAAACTCTCATCCGAGCACGGATCAAAGCCGGCAGTAACACCTAGCTGGCGAAGCAAACCTTCCACTATTCCCTTCGTCTCAAAGAAATCGAGCGGTTGACCCTCACCATGCCACGATTTCTCAATGGCCGGTCCGCTCAACACCCCGCAGAGCACCTCGCGCTCATCGGGTAAGTCATCGGGTCGCGGCAGGTATACCCGACCCAGCTCAAAAAGTCGGATGCCGCCCTCTTCACGCCGGCGGTTAGCCGCCAGAGCCAGCAAAAGGTTAGCCCGCAGATTAGGGCGCAGATACTCCTGCTCGGGTGTCATCGGGTTAGCCACACGCAAGGGCATCGGGGTAAGAGCATAAGGTGCGGGCGATAGCTTATTAAGCAGTGCCAGGCTGGTCATGGAATAGGTGATTAATTCCTGAAAGCCGTAACCGGTAAGGTGGTGCCTTATTTCAGGCTTCAGCCTGATGATAGGCGCAGAGTTCTGACGGGGTATCGGCTGGCTGAGCATCGTCATAGGCAGACTATCATAGCCGATAACGCGGGCGACCTCCTCGATAAGGTCGACTGCCAGATGTATATCACTCCGCCAGTAAGGAGCCGTCACCAAGACCTCTGAACCCGAAGCGGTCGTCTGACACTCAAAGCCCAGTGAAGTCAAGGCAGCTACTATCTGCTCAAGGCTAAACTCAACCCCCAGCAGCCGTTTTACTTCACGGGTTGAGAGTGAAATAGGTTTTGTCTCCAGCTTACCGGGATAAACATCAACCACCCCCACTGCCGCTTTGCCACCACCCAATTCGGCAAGCAATTGCCTAGCCCGTTGCAGAGCCGGCAGGGTCAGTTCAGAGCTAATACCCCGCTCAAACCGCATACAGGCTTCACTGGGCAACCGCAATGCCTGTCCGGTATAATGGATGCTTGAGGGCTTAAAGCTGGCTGATTCCAGCAGTATCGAGGTCGTCCCTTCGGTCACCTCGCTGTTAGCACCCCCCATCACTCCCGCCACCGCCACCGGACGCTCGGCATCAGCAATAACCAGCATATCCGCAGCCAGAGCCCGCTCGGCTCCGTCCAGAGTAACGATGTTTTCACCCGCATCCGCCCGGCGCACAATAATTTTTTTGCCCCTGATTTTATTGTAGTCAAAAGCGTGCAGGGGTTGTCCATACTCCAGCATCACATAGTTAGTAACATCAACAATGTTATTTATCGGGCGCATACCACCCGCCAGCAGCCTCTGCTGTAGCCACCCGGGGGACTCAGCCACGGTTACCCCGGTAACCAGGCTGGCACAATAGCGGGGACACAGGGCAGAGTCGGCAATTTCTATCGATATTGGCTGGTCCGTAGGAGAGGAGGATTCTTTAGCTCCAACCTCAGCCAAGTGCAGGCCTTGCCCGGTCAGGGCAGCCACCTCACGGGCGATACCAATAACGGAAAGGCAATCAGGACGATTAGGTGTTATGTCCAGGTCAAGAATAGCATCGCCCAGGTAGTCAGCCAGTGGCATGCCAACCGGCGCGTCATCGGGCAAAACCATGATGCCCTCATGCCTCTCCGAGATACCCAGCTCCTTTTCCGAGCAGACCATACCGCTGGAGAGAACCCCACGAATTTTAGCTGATTTCAGAGTGGCAATCTGCCCGCTATGCCCGTCGATAAGCTGGGCGCCGACACGGGCGAAGGCTATCTTATCACCCACTCTAAGGTTAGGAGCCCCGCAAACAACGGTTGCCTGCTCGTTGCCCAAATCTATAGTGGGCAAGGTGAGGCGGTCAGCGTTGGGATGGGGGTTAATAGCCAGTATCTGACCAATGACCACATTCTCCCAACTGCCGCCGATAACCTCCAGCCCTTTGACCTCAAGCCCGGCCATCGTCAGCTTCTCGGCTAGAGCAGCCGGGGACAGGACAATATCGACATATTCCCTAAGCCACTTAAGTGAAACTTTCATCCACTCTTACCATCATCATTTAAGTTTCCTGGTCCAGGTAACCAGAGCCTCGAGTAATTTTTTTACGAATTCCCTGGTCTTTTCGTCAGTAAGTGTGCCTTTGTCATCGAACTTCTGATTTGCCAATGTCACAAATATCTCTGGTTTATTTACAGGATGCATGTTGAGAGTAACAAAAACCTGACGCAGATGATATTGTGCTCTGGCTCCTCCCAGTATCCCGGTAGATGCACTCATCACTGCCACTGGTTTACCTTCAAAGGAATTATCTCCGCTAGGACGGGAGGCCCAGTCGATAGCATTTTTAAGGACACCCGGTATCGAATAGTTGTATTCGGGTGTCACAACCAGAATCGCATCAGCCGACTTTATTTTCGATTTGAATTCCCTTACTTTATCCGGCATCGACTGTTCAAGGTCTTGATTAAAGACTGGGATTCCTTCGAGCCCAAAAATTTCGAGCCTGGCATCTCTGGGAGTCAGCTCTACAGCCGCGCCCAGCAAGGCTCTATTGTATGAGCCTTTCCGCAAGCTCCCCGCAAAGCCGAGGATATTTATTGTATTGTCCATATTATCCTCCTTTCGCCTGGGTCTAAATCAGAACTGCCTCAGGAATCTAAGATCATTACCGTAGAATAGCCTGATATCGTCGATACCATACCGCAGCATAGGCAGACGGTCGATGCCGATACCAAAGGCAAAACTGGTGTAAACTTGCGGGTCGATACCCCCGCGCTCCAGCACCCGGGGGTGAGTCATACCGGCACCGCCAATCTCAATCCAGCCGCTATTGCCGCACAGGCGGCAACCCTGACCGGTACAGACGGCACACTCAATCGCTATTTCAATACCGGGCTCGACGAAGGGGAAATAGTCACAACGGAAGCGCACTTTTCTGTCATCACCGAAGAAACGGCGGGCGAATTCGTAAAGAGTGCCCTTGAGGTCAGCCATAGTAACCTCTCTATCCACCACCAGACCATCGATTTGATGAAACATCGTCACATGAGTGGCATCGCTGGCTTCATAGCGGTAGACCTTACCCGGAGCAATAGTTCTTATCGGGGGCGACATCGTCTCGATAATTCTGGCGGTGACCGAGGTGGTGTGAGTGCGAAGCAGCTTCGATTTTTTACCACCCTGGCTCTCAGAGTCAACCCAGAAGGTCGACATATTATCACGCGCCGGGTGCTCCTCAGGGATATTAAGCGCCTCAAAATTATAATAGTCCCATTCCACCTCCTGCCCTTCCACCACCTGAAAGCCTATAGAGCTAAATATCTGGACTATTTCCTCAATCGCCTGGGTAATAGGGTGCAAACGACCCGTTGGGAAGAGGCGACCGGGCAGAGTAATATCGACGGCTCCGCTATCAACCGGGACTAACTCGGCTTCACGCAGAAACTGCTCTTTAGCCTGGAAACTGGCCTCCAGGCTGGCTTTAGCCTCGTTGGCACGAGCCCCGACAATTTTCTTCTCCTCCAGAGTCAGAGTAGCTAAACTACGCAGAACTCCGGTTAGCTCACTCTTTTTACCCAGGTAGCGCACCCGCCACGATTCCAGCGCCTGGCTATTATCGATGACGGCTAACTCACGGAGTGCCTTTTGTCTCAATTCTTCAAGCTGTTGTAACATAGTCGTCTTGAATTATAGGTTATTAGTCAGAAGTGGTCAAGAAGAATACGTGGTCAGAGGAGGATAATGCGGATTCTTCGTCGTTGCACTCCTCAGAATGACACTTGTGCCACCAGTGCAGGCTTTTAGGGCAAAGCTCTAAATCCCAAACAAATCCAAAATTCAAAACTGTAATTTTGTTGCCAAGTTATATTTATTTAAAAAACAAAGCGAACAAATACTGACAGGTATGCGGAGGCACTCTCATGCCAGGGGATAATGAGAGGGAATTGGTCTCCCGAAAACCAAAGAACGCTCGTGTCCCGTGATAGTAATCAGTCTGCTATTCACATTAGCGGTAATTAACCGATACTCCGGGACAAGAGTGCGACGATATAAATCCCTTACTGGATGCTCCGGGGGTTGATTCTGACGAGCCTAGTCTAACGACCTGCGTTACCGCTTGTTGGTCAAGTTCGGGGTTTTTTCCCGAATACCCTGGACTGACTCCGCGGCCAGAATCTGACGTCGTCTTTATCCTGCTAGACGAAAAAGGTGAGGTTATTATAGGACGGGAGAAGAGGATAAGGCAAGGGAGTTTTGTCGCAAAGATTATTGAGTTTTAGCCCAGCTGACTTTGCCACATAGTTGATACGGGGCTGGGATCCAGGAAAGTAGAACCCCGCCCCCAGATTCATTCGGTCGCTGCGCTCCCTCAGAATGACAAGAGAGGGGTTCCCCTACTAAAGGACAAAGAAGAACGTGATAGCGGGAGGCAAAGTCCCCTCTAAAAAACACTTCCCCTTCCCTTAGTAGAGGGAAGGGGACAAAGGGGATAGGATTTAAGCAATCCCAAATTGTTATCCCTGAGCTTCACCTTTAGCTATGGTCACTAAATTAGCAAAGGCTTCTGGCTCTCTGACGGCCATATCGGCCAGCATCTTGCGGTCGATTTCAACCCCGGAATTTTTCAAGCCATGCATAAACTGACCGTAGGTGAGGCCATTAGCGCGGCTGGCGGCATTAACCCGGACAATCCACAAACACCTCAAATCACCCTTCCGTTCACGGCGGTGGGCATAAGCGTAGCTCAATGACTTGAGCATGGACTCGTGGGCCCGACGATACAGACTGTGCTTTGTTGCCCGGTGCCCTTTGGTCAGGGCGAGCACCGCCTTATGGCGACGATGAGCTGGTACACCTCTTTTTACTCGTGGCAAGTTAGTACTCCTCTATTTCTTACTACGCAGAGCAAGATTTTTTTATTGTCGCTATTTTATCCCGTAGGGGATAAGTCTTTTTATCTGCTTGGTAAAACTGGGGCTTAGCGGCAGGTAAGAAGCAAAAAGGCGCTTAATACGCTTGGGTTTATGCGTGCGTAAATGGCTTTTCCCGATTTGCATTCGCATAATTTTACCGCTACCCGTAATATGAAAGCGGGCCTGTGCACCTTTATGAGTCTTAATTTTAGGCATCTAGGCTTCCTTTACCTCTTCCTTAATTTTTTTAGTCTTGTGCGTAGCCAGCGGCGTCAGAAGTACCTGTATTCTGCGTCCAATCATCATCGGTTGTCCGTCAACAGAAGCATCTTCCTTCAGTGTTTCTGCCATCCTCTGCAGTAGTTTCCAACCAAGCTCAGGGTGCGTAATTTCGCGCCCTCTAAACATTATTGTTACCCTGACCTTATCTCCACCGTCCAGCAATTTCTTGGCTACCCTGGCTTTAGCCTCAAAATCATGGTCACCGATCTTGGGTCGTAACCGAACCTCTCTTAACTCCGCCACCTTCTGGTTTTTTCTTGTTTCACGTTCCTTTTTCGCCTGCTCATATCTGAACTTTCCATAGTCGAGCACACGACATACGGGCGGGACTGCAGTCGCCGCCACCTCAACCAGATCCAGGTTTTGAGTTTTAGCCACCTCCCGTGCCTGCTCCAGGGTCATAATCCCCAGTTGCTCCCCCTTCTCCCCGACGAGACGAACCTCCCTGGCCCTTATCTCCCGATTAATACGTAACGGTTTAACTATGGTTCTACCCTACCTCCTGTAAACACAAGTGCGTCACGAACAGAAACTATAGCACACTCCGTGGGCACTTGGCAAATTCGCATCTTATCCTCAACAGGCAAACGCCCTTCACTTCAAATCCGTCGCTTTATCGGCTATAGCCATCTTGACCATCTCTTTAAAACTAGCCAAGGATTGGGCAGACAATTGCTCGCCACGACGCAAGCGGACAGAAACAGTATTCGCCGCCACTTCTTTATCGCCGACCACCAGCATAGCCGGTATCTTCTCAAGCTGAGCCTGCCGAATTTTTTGGTTCATCGTTTCCGACCGGGCATCAACCTTCACCCGCACGCTCTCGGCTAAAAGCTCAATCTCCAGTTGCCTGGCATAGTCCAGGTGGCGGTCAGCCACCGGAATTACCATTACCTGCACCGGGGCCAGCCACACCGGAAAGGCACCCATATAGTGCTCGATAAGAAAAGCCATTGTTCTTTCTATGGCACCCACTGAAGAGCGATGAATCACAATCGCTTCCTTCTCTAGCTGGTCTTTATCTGTATAGGTCAGCTTAAAGCGTTTCGGCATCACAAAATCATATTGGACGGTAAATACCGTGTCTTCTTTACCGGCAAAATTCCTCATCTGGATATCAATTTTAGGACCGTAAAAAGCAGCTTCTTTCTCGGCTTCAAAGTAATTAGCTTGCCTTTGTATCAGAACTTGGCGCAGCACATCTTCCGCAAAATCCCAGGCAGCGTCATCTCTATAATATTTTGTGTTATCCTTACGGTCTCCTAAAGACAATCGATATCGATAGTTATCACCGGTGTCTAATCCCAGGGTTTTGGCGACATATTCTATCAGGTCCAAGGCACCGTTAATTTCATCCGTAGCCTGATCTGGCTGACAAATAATATGACCATCAGCCAGACAAAAACTCCGCACTCTCATTAGCCCGGTCAGTTCCCCTGATTTCTCATAACGGAATTGTTTGGCTAACTCCGCAATTCTAAAAGGCAGATCCCTGTAAGACCTCGGCTTACTGGCATAGAGTTCAAAATGGTGTGGGCAGGTCATCGGTCTGAGCATTAACTCTTCTTCTTCCACCTTCATCAGCGGATACATTGTGTCTTTGTAATAGGGATAATGACCCGAAGTTTTGTACAATGCTACATTCGCCAGGTCGGGGGTATACACATGTTTATAGCCCCTCTTCAATTCCTCGTCAACAATAAAACGCTCCAGCGCTCTTCTAACTATCGAGCCTTTTTCAGTGAATAAGGGCAGTCCCTTCCCAACCAAATCCGAGAAGACAAAAAGGTCTAGGTCCTTGCCTATTCTCCGATGGTCTCTTTTCTTGATTTCTTCCTGTGCTATCAGATATTCATCCAGTTCTTGCTTGGAGCGGAACAACAAGGCGTAAACTCTCTGGAGCATCGGATTTTTTTCTGAACCCCTCCAATAAGCCCCGGCTATTTTATCCAGTTTCAAGGCTCCCACGGGAATCTCCTTTGTGGATTTAACGTGGGGTCCGCGGCATAAATCGACAAAAGAGCCTTGCCTGTATATGGTCATGTTGTCATCAGGCAAATCATTAATCAGCTCCAGCTTGTATGGCTGAGCGGCGAACAGCTTACGAGCCTGCTCTCTGGTTACCTCCTCTCTGACGAACGCGGTGTTTGAAATGATAATCTCACCCATCTTAGCTTCGATAATCGGCAAATCGTCCGGAGTTAACGGGCGGGGCAAGTCAAAGTCATAATAAAAGCCATTGTCTATGGCCGGGCCGATAGCAAATTTAGCAGTTGGGAAGATAGATTGCACCGCCTCAGCCATAACATGTGAGGCTGAGTGCCGCATTGTCTCCAACATTGCCTCTTTGTCTGTTTTTTTCTCTTTACTCACAACCGTTACCTCAAAACAGATTAATTATACCAGCCAGAAAGGCTAAGTGCAATCTCCCAGATTGAGACCATCGGGCAAGGTAACGCCTCAAAAGCCTCAAGCGCCGGTGATTTGACAAAAGGGAAAAGGTTAGTTTAGTATGTTTTTATAGTGGGGGATGTTCCCCACATTACCCTTACTAGACTTAGTGATAAACGGCTAAAAGACCGATTAAAATAAAACTAAGGAGGGGAATTTGAAAAAGAAGTTCATCTGGGTGGTGGTAAGTGGTTTGGTGGTGGTTTCTATGCTCCTGGCTGCCTGTAATCCTGCACCGACGACATCGACAACCCCGACGGCCCCGGTAACACCGGCGGCACCGGCGACACCAGTCACACCGGCAACACCAACGGCACCAGTCACACCGGCCTTGCCGACTGGGTCACAGGGTGTGGTATCGACACCATCCTTATCACCGGCGGTACAAAAGGTAGAGACAGGCACTACGCCGGATACGGTGAAGGTTACCATGAAGAAGAACGACGGCACGACGGTAGTGACGGATTATGTGAAGCCAAAGTATGGTGGTATTGCTAAGTGGTCGAGGGCTACACCTATCCTCGCCTGGGATGAAGCCACTCTGACGCCGTGGACAATCATGGTTTCCTCGCCCCAGTACGAGGCGCTAGTCCAGGGGGACTGGACCAGGGGCCCAGCCGGCAGCAATGAGGTTCCTTTTGCTGTGGGCGGCTGGGTGAGATTGGACTACGTCTACGGCATGCTGGCCGAAAGCTGGGAGTTCCCCGATGACACCACGGCAATCTTCCACATCCGTAAGGGGGTGCGCTATGCGCTCGACCCGGCCAGTGAAGCCAGCCGGCTGGTGAACGGGCGGGAGTTCACCGCCGATGATGTAGTCTGGAATATGAAACGCATCTATATCGATAACCCTAAATCCCCGATGGGTGGTATGGCAGGGGTATCCCGACCCACTGACGTCTCCGCTACGGATAAATACACGGTGGTGATGAAGGCACCCAAGGGGCAACTGGGTAAGACCTGGGAGTATGTTGCCGACTGGTCATTTATGATACCCCCGGAGGTAGTCCAGAAATACGGCAACATAAACGACTGGAAGAATGTTGTGGGTACCGGACCCTTTATCCTGACGGACTATGTGCAGATGAGCGCAGCCACCTGGAAGAGAAACCCCAACTACTGGATGAAAGACCCGATGATGCCGGATAATCAGCTGCCCTATCTGGACGGCCTGAAGCAGTACGTCATAGCCGACCTGTCTACTGAACTAGCGGCAATACGCACCGGCAAGATTGACTGGTTGCTGAATCAGACGTATGAGAATGGCAAATCGATAAAGAATAATCCCCAGATAAAGTACAAAGACTACGCGCCCAGTGCTTTCTTCGCTCTGCATATGAGGCTGGACAAGCCAGAGTTACCCTTCAAAGACATTCGGGTACGGCGGGCCCTGCTGATGGCAATAAACCAGCCGGAGATAATTGCTACTTACTGGGGTGGCCATGGTCAGATTGTACCTTCCAAGGTAGAGAACCTGGAGATGTTCAAGGATATCTGGACCCCGATAGACCAGCTACCCCTCTCCGCCGACGGCTTCGATAACCGTAAGCTCTACCGCGCCTACGTCTATCCTAATATTCCCGCTACCGACAAGGCGGGGCAAGATGCCGCCTATATAGCAGAAGCCAAGAAACTGCTTGCCGATGCCGGCTTCCCCACTGGCTTTAAGTTCAATGTGGTTTGCAACGCAGCGGACTCGTTGAGACTCGACCAGCTGTTACTGGCTAAAAGCTACTTTGACAAAATCAACGTTAACATGGAACTTGACCCCAAAGAGAATGCCGTCTATGTAAGTATACAGCAGAGTAAGTCACACAAAGAGGCGATAACCGGTGGTCGCTGGCCTGGCGAACCTTACAGTATGTTCATGGTGCGCAAGGATAATATGTGGGACTGGGCGATGGTTGATAATCCTACCTTTGAAGATTACTACAACAAGATGACTGCCCTCTACTTCGACCCGGTGGCAAGGGACAAGGTGGCGAAGGAGATGAACCTGGCCGTTATCGATTACATTCCCTTCTATGTATTCCCGGCAGGCGATGTCGTCCACTTCTGGTGGCCGTGGGTGAAGAATTTCGACGCCGTGTCGTCTCTCGATGTCGGCGGCTACTATTATATGAAGTACATGTGGATCGACCAGACGCTAAAGAAGTCGATGGGTTACTAGACACCGATATTACTAGAAACATGACAATAGGGGAAGTGCTCCCTACCACGGGAGCACTTCCCCTACTTGCAAAAAGGATAAAGGGCTTTTCTGGACTCTGTTCCGTCTTTTATTACGTACTTATCGGTAAATGTTTCAACTCTCAACGGGCAAACCATAGTTTTCTTGACAAACTAATCTTGCCTGTGCTAAATTGGCTTCCATAAAGTCAGGTATAAAGAATATGTTAATTAATATTTCCCGAAAGTTGTATTACGCCTATTTTACATTTCCGAAGCGCATAAGGTGCGCTTGGGGGAGTTGATATCGCGATATAGCTCATAAAGGTGATAACTCTAAAGCTAAAGATTGAAAACGAACCCTCCCCAAGCGGAGGGTTTATTATTTAGCTGGCTAATTACAGAACAGCTACCGCCGCCAAAAAAGGGCGGATTTAATATAATATAAATATTGGAGGGTGAAAAATGATAATAATGAAAACCGATGCCACACCGGCGGAAATAGACCAGGTTGTAAAGGAAATACAGAAATACGGGCTAAGAGGCTCGGTATCGAGAGGGGATTATAGAACCGTAATCGGGCTGGTGGGTGATGAGAGTAAAGTAGACTTTGCCCACTTTGCCGCTCTGCCTGGAGTGAAAGAAGCGATGTCGGTTGAAGCCCCTTATAAACTAATCAACCGGGAATATAACCGACTCTCGCAGACGGGAGAGCAACCTTTCGTGGTTAAAGTGGGCAATCTCGAGATAGGTGGTGATAAGCCAGTATATATGGCAGGCCCTTGCGCCGTGGAAAGCAAAGAGCAACTATTCCGAATTGCCGAAGGCGTAAAAAAAGCCGGGGCTCACATCCTGCGAGGAGGTGTCTTTAAGCCCCGGAGTTCAGTGCATTCCTTCCAGGGGCTGGGGGCAGGGGGAAACGAAGAAGCCAGAGAGGCTTTAGGCTGGTTACGGGAAGCTGGTAACAGGTTTGAAATGCCAGTTGTCACCGAAATAAGAGGCGAAACACAGGTCGACCTGGTTGCCGAGTATGTCGATATTCTGCAGATAGGCTCCCGGAATATGTACGACCAGGACTTGATGGGTAAAGTAGCCAGTAAAGGCAAGCCCATACTCTACAAGAGACACTTCGGCGCCGGCATCGAGGAATTTTTATCTTTTGCCGAATACATTGCCGCTGAAGGCAACCGGAACATCATCCTGTGTGAAAGAGGCATATTACCGGTGGGCAAAGGCAAAAGCTTCACCAGATATACCCTTGACCTGAGTGCCGTCCCGGCTATTCAAAAAGAAACCTATCTGCCGGTAATGACTGACCCCAGCCATGGCACCGGTCGCCGTGACCTTATCTATGCGATGAGCTGTGCCTCTATCGCTGCCGGGGCTTGCGGCTTGATGATCGAGGTACATTATAATCCGGCTGAAGCCCTGGTCGACGGCCAGCAGATGATTACACCCGACGAACTTAAAGAGACCATCGATGCCTGCAATAGAATCCACAAGGTTCTCGGACCAAGGCACAAATAAAGCTAATACCAGTCTCTGGCACAAATGCCAGTTTCTGATGTAAAGGCAAGGGCAGATGAAAAGAGTCAGGGTGAGACTTGGCAATAATAGCTATAATGTCATCATCGGCGTGGGCCTGCTGGCTCAGACCGGTGCCAGACTAAGAGAGCTTGGTTTCAGCGGTAAAGCGGCCATCGTAACCGACTCAAGGGTGAAGAACCTTTACGGCAATGCCGTGAATCAAAGCCTTACCGGCAGCGGCTTCGAGGTGCTCCTGATAGAAATCCCTCAGGGTGAGGAGCAGAAATCGCTGGAGACGGCGGGCAGACTCTATAACGAATTGACCGACTTCTATGCAGAAAGAAACACGCCTATTCTTGCCCTGGGGGGCGGGGTCATCGGCGACCTGACCGGCTTTGTAGCTGCTACCTATATGCGGGGGGTACCCCTGATACAGATACCGACCACCCTGCTGGCGCAGGGAGATAGCAGCATCGGTGGCAAAACTGCCGTAAATCATGGCCGGCTAAAGAATAAGGTGGGGGCTTTCTATCACCCGAGGCTAACGATATCTGATATCAGCACACTGAAAACCTTGTCTCCACGGGAACTCAGTGACGGACTGGCCGAAATAATAAAACACGGGGTAATCCTGGACAGTGAGTTCTTCAGCTACCTGGAGAAAAATCTAGCCAAAATAAGGGCGCTTGATGAGCCGGTGCTTGAGAAAATAGTCGCCCGCTCGGTTGCAATCAAAGCCGGAGTGGTAGAGAAGGACGAGCTTGATTTAGGACTGAGAAATATCCTGAACTACGGCCATACCGTCGGGCACGCCATCGAGTCGGTCTCAGGACTTAAAATCTGGCATGGCGAGGCAGTCGCCATCGGGATGCTGGCCGAGGCAGCCATCTCCAACAAGATGGGAACGTTTGATGAAACAGAACTAAGACGGCTTGAAGCGGTTATCGCCGGGGCAGGTCTGCCGACGCGTATCCCGTCGCTAGAAATAAAGGAACTACTCCAGGCAATGCGGCACGACAAGAAGATTGTCCAGGGCAAAATTAAATTTGTCCTGCCCAAAAATATAGGCGAAGTATTCATCACTGATGAAGTAAGCTCCACTATTATTGAGCAGGTTTTGGCTGGAATGGAAGAATGAAGAAACCCCGAATTTGCGCCGTCATCGTCAATAATGACCCGAAACCGGTCAAAGAAGTCGAACCGCTGGTTGATTTATTCGAGGTGCGGATTGACCTTATCGGTGATGGCTGGCCGGAACTGGTCAAGACGCTGAAGAAACCCTGGATTGCCACCAATCGGACTATCGATGAGGGCGGTAAATGGGCAGGAAATGAAGCCCGGCGGATAGAGGGACTTCTCCAGGCAATTGAACTGGGAGCGAATATGGTCGATGTTGAATTCAGGACAAAAAACCTGCAGAATATCGTCCCGCTGGTCAAGAAGAGAGTAAAATGCATTCTATCATTTCATGACCTGGAGAAAACGCCTCCTCTCGGGGAGATGAAAGATATAGTGAAAAGACAACTAAAGTCCGGAGCCGATATATGCAAGATAGTAACGACAGCCAGGGAATTTAACGACAATCTGGCTGTGCTTCAGCTAATATCAGAGTTCCACGAGAATAAAATAGTTGCCTTTGCTATGGGTCAACCGGGACAAATCAGCCGGGTTCTCAGTCCGCTGGCTGGTAGCGATTTCACCTACGCCTCCATTGAGACAGGCAAGGAATCAGCCCAGGGACAGATACCGGTAAGAGACATGATACGAATCTATGAAATAGTGGCGGTATGAGAGAAATGGTTATTTCAGGTAAGACCCGGCTTTGCGGACTAATCGGTGACCCGGTCGAGCATTCGATGTCGCCGGCGATGCACAACGCTGCCTTCAGAGAGGCCGGACTGGATTATTTATACCTCGCCTTTCGGGTAAAAAAGGAGGAGTTGGGCAAAGCTATCGACGGGATGAGGGCACTGAATATAAAGGGACTAAATGTTACCATACCTCACAAGGTTGCCGTCATCCCGTTCCTGGATAAGCTGGATGATCTGGCGGAAAAGATCGGCGCCGTCAACACCATAATCAATGACGATGGGATTTTAACCGGCTACAATACCGATGCCAGCGGCTTTCTACAGACGCTACTGGCAAGAGGCGTTGAACCCAAAGGGAAAAGGGTGGTCATTCTGGGCGCTGGCGGCGCCTCCAGGGCCGTGTCTTTTATCCTGGCGGATAGAGGAGCAAATCTGACCATCCTCAACCGACAAATAGAGTTAGACTGGGCAGAAGAGCTGGCCCGGCGCATTTCTCAGGTCTTTAACCGGAAGGTCGATGCCCTGGCACTGAACCGGGCAAACCTGACCAAAGTTCTGGGTAATGCCGATATCCTGGTTAATACCACCAGCTTGGGCATGAGCCCTAATACTGAGGCAACCCCGCTCGATTCCGACCTGCTCCGCTCCGGTCTTGTTGTTTTTGATATTGTCTACAATCCCATCAAAACGAGGCTGCTGAAGGAGGCTGAGGCTGCCGGTGCCGAGACCATCGGCGGAATCGATATGCTGGTCTGGCAGGGAGCTTTAGCCTTTGAGATGTGGACTGGCCGGAAGGCTCCGGTAGAATTGATGAAGGCCGAGGCAATAAAGTTACTATGAGGTTCTTTAGAAACCCATCCCCCTGACCCCCTTCCCTAAGGGAAGGGGGAGTGTAGATAAGAGAGGGGCTTTGCCCCTCTCTAAGACCTCTTCCCCCTCTCATTTTAAGGAGAGGGGGATTAAGGGGGTGAGGTTGGTAAAGAACGCCCTAACTAGAATAGGATAAGGCAAGATGAAAACCAACATTGCTTTGATAGGTTTTATGGGAGTCGGCAAAACTGCCGTTGGCCGGCTGCTGGCAAAAAGGCTGGGCAGGAAATTTATTGAGATGGATGCATTGATTGAGCAGAAGGCGGGCAAGTCCATACCTGAAATCTTTCGACAGGATGGCGAAATAGCCTTTCGTGAGCTTGAGATTGAGGTTACTAAAGAGGTTGCCGGCAAGAAAAATACTGTTATCGCCTGCGGTGGAGGCATCATCCTCAACAAAATAAACATCGACCGGCTGAGAGAAAGTGGCAAAATAGTCTATCTCACTGCCTCGCCCAAAGCCATCTTAAAGCGGGTAGCCAGTGAGAAGGGGCAAAGACCCCTGCTTGAGGTCGATAACCCGGCCCTGGCCATCCGGAATCTGCAAAAATTCAGAAAACCTTTTTACGAGCGGGCCGCCGATGCTACCATAAGCACTTCAAAACTGGACATCGGTGCCGTGGCTGAGCAAATAATAGCAAAGTTGAAAGAAGATGAAAGCTTTAATTTATAAGAGCGAAATAAGAGGCAAGGTTATCGCCCCTTCCTCCAAAAGCTATACCATTCGGGGACTTATGTGCGCTGCCCTGGCTAAGGGCCAGACTGAAATAATATCTCCCTTAGGCTCGGATGATACCGAAGCCGCCATAGAGGTATTAAGTAAGATTAGGGTGCGTGTCCTTCAGAATAAAGACTCCTGGCAGGTCAGCGGCGGTAATTTTGTTGAGCCTAAAGCCGACCTGTTCTGCCGGGAATCGGCAACTACACTCCGATTTATGACCGCCATCAGTGCGCTCGTCCCCGGCAAATGCCGCTTAACCTCCAAGCCTTCCCTAGCCCGCCGGCCGATAGAACCTTTGCTCCAGGCACTCCGGCAACTGGGGATTGATTGTTCCCAGGATGATAAAGCAGCAATAGTGATTCAGGGAGGCAGACTCAGCGGCGGGGTTACCGAGCTACCGGGTAACATCAGCTCGCAATTTGTCTCCGCCTTACTGCTGATATCCCCCTTCGCCACTGAGGGCATCAAAATCCGGCTGACCACACCCCTGGAATCACAACCCTATATTCTGATGACCCTGGAATACCTGGATAAGTTCGGCATCAAAGTGGAGTCTTCCCCGGACCTCAGAGAATTTACCACCGTAAAGCAAAGCTATCAACCAGCTAAATTCAAGGTAGAAGGAGACTGGTCCTCCGCCTCATACCTGTTAGCCCTGGGAGCGATGGGCGGAGAAATCGAGGTGGAAAATCTGAATGCCAGAAGTTTACAGGGGGACAAAGTAATACTGGACTTCTTGCAAGATATGGGGGCTTCAGTTACTATCGGCACAAGTTCTATTACCGTAGCAAGGTCACGATTAAAGGCTCTCAAAGCCGACATGACCGATTGCATCGACCTGCTGCCCACGGTGGCTGTTCTGGCGGCGAGCGCCGAGGGAACCAGCCAGTTTGATGGGATAGCCAGAGCCCGACTCAAAGAATCGGACCGTGTTGCGGCAGTAAGAGAAGGACTGGAGAGGATGGGTATACAAGTTACGGAAGAGAAAAACAGGTTAACCATCACCGGCTCGCCAGCCAGAGGCTCGGTGATAGATACCAGGGGTGACCACCGCATTGCCATGGCATTTAGTCTGCTCGGCACGGTAGCGGGCGAAACTACAATAGAAGGTGCGGAATGTGTCACCAAGACCTACCCTGAATACTGGGAGATACTAAAAGGTTTAGGCGGGGAGGTGCAGATAGATGGGAAATAGTTTCGGTAAGATGTTCAGCATCACCAGCTTCGGTGAAAGCCATGGCCGCTGTGTCGGCATCACCATCGATGGCTGCCCGGCCGGCTTACCCCTCACCGAAGAGGATATCCAGAAAGAGTCCGATAAAAGAAGACCGGGGACAGGTATTGCCTCAACAACCCGAGCCGAGGAAGATAAGGTCGAGATTCTCTCCGGCACTTTCAACGGACACACTACAGGCGCCCCAATCTGCCTGGTGATATGGAATCAGGATGCTGATTCCAGTAAATACGAAAAGATCAGGTTTCTGCCCCGACCCGGTCACGCCGATTACACCGCCTTTACCAAGTATGGCGGCTTTAATGACTTCCGGGGTGGGGGTAGATTCTCAGGCAGAATTACGGCAACTATGGTCATGGCCGGGGCGGTGGCGAAGAAACTACTCAACCTGATTGGTGTTGAAATCTTAGCCCATACTGTGGAAATCGGGGGAATTAGAGCCACAAGCCAGGGACTTGATGCCATAAGAGTTAATGTGGCGAGCAACCCGCTCAAATGCGCTGACTCTGCCGCTGCCGCCGAGATGACCGGATTAATTGAGCAGGTCAAAAAGGCCGGTGATAGTATCGGCGGGGTTATCGAAGGTCTGGCGCTTAATGTGCCTGTTGGCCTGGGGGAGCCAATCTTTGATACACTGGAGGGCGACCTGGCCAAAGCCATTTTTGCCATCCCGGCGGTTAAGGGGGTGGAATTCGGCTCAGGTTTCTCCGTCGCTGGCAAGAAAGGCTCAGAGAACAATGACTCGTTTACTATCACCGACGGTAAAATAGTTACCCTAACCAATAATGCCGGCGGCATTCTCGGCGGCATCAGTAACGGGATGCCCATCGTGCTCAGGGTTGCTTTCAAGCCAACCCCCTCTATTGCCCGCAGCCAGGCAACGGTTGATATGAAAAAGGGGCAAAGCGCCAGCCTATTAGTTGAAGGCAGGCATGATAGCTGTATCGTACCCAGGGCTGTACCCGTGGTCGAGGCAATGATGGCGGTAACCCTCTGTGACTTCGCCCTGAGGGCAGGACTTATCCCGCCGGTTATCAAACCAACCTAGGTAGAATTTACCCCGGAGGTAACACAATGAGCCTGGAAGACTTGAGAAAGAAAATAGATGAAGCTGATACCCGGATAGTCAAGCTTATCGCCGAGAGGATAAGAATTGCCGAGGAAATAGGCAAAGAAAAAAGGCAACAGGGCAAACAGATTGAAGATTTAGACAGAGAAAGAAAAGTCCTGCGAAGCGTCAGGAATATCGCCGAACACGAGAAGATAAGTCCGGAAGGCATTGAAAGCATTTACCGACAAATAATGACCGTAACCAAGAGCTCGGAAGGCATCGTGGTGGCTTTTCAAGGCGAAACCGGGGCTTACAGTGAAGAGGCTGCCTTCCAGTATTTCGGGCCTGCTATCCAGACCAAACCCTGTGAAAGCGTGGATGATGTTTTCAAGGCGGTTGAACAGGGCGAAGCCAGCACCGGCATACCGCCAATCGAGAATTCGCTGGAAGGCAGTATCAGCCGGGTGTATGACCTGCTGCTGGATTCAAGTCTGCGGGTATGTGGCGAAACAGAACTGCGGGTCGTCCACTGCCTGATTGCCAGCCCGGGAGTGCGGCTGGATATGATAAAGAGGGTCTATTCCCATCCCCAGGCTCTGGGGCAGTGCCGGGCTTTCCTCAAGCACATGAACTTCGAATTAGTCCCAACATACGATACTGCCGGCAGTGTCAAGATGATAAAAGAAAAGGGTATCACCGACGGCGCTGCCATTGCCAGTGCCAGGGCTGCCGAAATCTACGGGATGCAGATTATTGCCCGAGAGATAGCTGATAACCCGAATAACTTCACCCGCTTCTTCATTTTAGCCAAAGAAGACTCACCCCCGACAGGCAACGATAAGACATCCATCGTTTTTGCTTTGAAGCATCAACCGGGAGCACTCTATGAATTCCTTAAAGAACTGGCTTCCCGAAATATCAATCTGACCAAGATCGAGTCCCGGCCCACCAGGCTCAAACCATGGGAATATAATTTCTACCTGGACTTCGAGGGTCACCGTGAAGATAAGATAGCCCGGGAAACCCTGGAGAATCTGGAGAAGATGGCACTGTTTGTCAAAGTGCTGGGTTCGTATCCTAAAGCGAGGTAGCCTGCTCTTATTTTTCCAGCATCTGTTTCATCGGTGCCCAGTAGTAATCCCGCCAGCCTTGAGATACGTCTTCATATTGCTCCTCGGGGACTCCGCTCTGGGTAAAGGTAAGACGGGTGCCGCCGGCACCTTCTTTTAATGAAAAGGTAACCCTGGAATAATGACCTTCGGGCCAGTCAGAGGCACGCCAGGTCTGGACTATTTTCCCATCCGGCACCAGCTCCAGATTGACACCTTCAGCATAACCGTCATAGGTAGAGAATTTGCCCCCGACCTGACGGCTGATGGAGGCTTTGCCACCGGTGAATTGGGCGTGTTTCCTGGAGTCCATCAAGGCTTCATAAACCTGATGGGGGCTGGCTTTAAAGGTCACCGATTGCCTGATATTCTTGCTCGCCATCTTTCACCTCGCTAGATTTCCTGCCACGCTTGTCTATATATTAACATTTTGCGGTCAGGTTTGCATGGATAAGTCTAATCCAGAAGGCTGGGATTTTCTGGTTCTGTCGTTTGAAGTGTGTGATATGCTATAATCAAGGCACACAGGAGACGGAGGTTCGACCATGAAAAAGATGAAACTGCCTGTTATTATCACACGTGATGAAGATGGCTATTACCTCGCCGAAGTGCCCGTCCTCCAAAGTTGTTATACGCAAGGCAAAACCCGCGAAGAAGCCCTCTCTAACATCAAAGAGGTTATCCTGCTGTGCCTGGAAAGTATGACCGAAGAGGGCACACCAATCCCAAAAGAGTATTCTCTTGAGCAGGTTGAGGTTACTATCTAGTGCCAAAACTGCCAGTGGTCTCTGGCGATGAATGTATAAACGCTTTACAGCGTCTCGGCTACCGGGTAGAACGAATCAGGGGAAGTCACGCCTGGCTGGTCTGCCCGGGACGAGCCCCAACCCCCGTCCCAAAGCACGACGAACTGGGACGAGGAGTTCTGAGAAAAATCATCCGCACGGTAGACATCAGTGTTGAGGAATTCATTAAACTCCTGAAGAAATAAAAGAGGGCTTTTTCATTTTTGCTAACGTATAGCTAACCATGTTTATCGCTTGTTCTCATAATGGTTACTACTTGTGATGTATGAAGGCTAACATCTTCCATGATATCGTCAAAGTTATCGTACTTGCCATCGCATGAAAACTTTAATGAATTATATATTGATTTAGTTTCTTCAATAAGAGTCTTTACTTCCTCAAGTGGTAATTCGATATTCTCCGTTTCTTTGGAATCATGATGGGCTAATCGTCTATTTCGATAACGCTTCAACTTATGTAACAATTCGATATTTTTAAAAATCATTACTTGGATATCTTCGAGGCTATCTTGCATTGCATAAGGGGTTAGTTCTGTGGGGTTATTTCGTGCAGTTACAAGAAGATTATTCAAGCTGACAGTTCTAGTATCTTTATCGAAAGCTTTGGATAACTGCATAAGTGCGCTCCATAATAAGGCATTACGTGCAGGGGCAAAGAATCCTCTGTATTGCCACCACCATCCTTTGTTTTGGTTGAGATTTTGTTTTGAATCCTCATACTCTTTAGTAAGTTCTTGCCATACAATAAAATATGAGATACCATCAAGAATTATTTTCCTTAAATGGAAAAACTGATTTTCAAACTTTGAACGCTCCATCATCTTTTCAAACTCTGAACGCTCCATAATCTTGTAATCTCCCTTTCACTTTTGCTATTGATAACATTTCATCAAACCGATTTGCGGCTAGGTCATGTGGCCCTGATGTTACAATATGATTATTATATAGTAAATCAATAACTAAGCTAAAATTTCTTTCTACCGTCCAACTTGCTCTATGTAACTATTGAAACTATAATGATTTTTGGGTAATCTATATTCTATAGTGACAGGAAGCTTAAGAGAGGGGAAGAATGATTACAGAATATATTGATGCTGCTTTGAGCAGGGCGAAGTATGAAATTATCGATGATGAAGAGCCATATTATGGGGAGATTCCAGAGCTCGAAGGGGTCTGGGCCAGTGGCAAGACACTTGAGCAGTGCCGTCATAATCTAGCTGAGGTTATCGATGGCTGGCTGGTAGTAAGGCTCAAAAGAGGACTGCTTATCCCCCCAATAGGTGAACACAAAGTAGAGGAACTTAAAAAGCTGGAAGTCAGTGGCTGAGCTTGCATCCGTTTCATGGACAGATTTGGTGAGACGGCTTCGGGTGTTTAAGAGGGGCTTCGCCCCTCTTTTTTTATTCTTCGTCGTCCCGATAAGGAATGAGGAAGGTATCGGGTCTCCTCCAGAATGACACCCAAATTTATTCACTAGCCAAAACTGGAGAATAAGGTTAAAATAGTCCCAGTAACCTCAGAGTAACCAAGATGAACCCTTCGACATGCTCAGGGTGAACGGACGAGACTCAGGATAAACCCTTCGACATGCCCAGGGTGAACGGACGTGGCTCAGGATAAACGAATGAGAATAGCTATAATTGGCGGCTCAGGCAAGATGGGGCGATGGTTTGCCCGTTTCTTATTGCAAGAGGGCCAGCAGGTAATTTTAACCGGCAGAAACGAAAAGAAGCTGCAAGAAGCTAAGGAGCAACTGGGCGTCAAGGTTACCACCAGTCTGGCAGCCGCCGTCAAGAATGCCGATGCCGTACTGATATCGGTGCCCATCGACAGCTTTGAAGAGGTGGTCAAGCAGCTCCAACCCTGTCTCCAACCCGGACAGATAGTTCTCGACATCACATCAATTAAAGTATCCCCTATAGCCACGATGCATAAGTACCTCAAAACCGGATTAGTCCTCGGCACCCATCCCGTCTTTGGTCCCGGGGCTAAGGACATCAAAAACCAGAACATTGTGCTGACACCGACCAATCAGCCCGAAACCGACCTGGCTCAAAAAATCAAGCAGTACCTAGATGCACGGGGTGCCAGGGTCACCCTGATGACTCCCCAGGAACACGACGAAATGATGGCTGTCATTCTGGGACTTTCCCATTTTATCGCCCTGGTTGCCGCCGATACCCTGCTCAGTTTTAACAATCTAAAGCAGATGGAAGCAATTGGCGGGAGCACTTTTAAAGTCTTGCTGACACTGGCCGAAGGCGTCGTTACCGAAGATGCGGAGTTTTACGCCTCCCTGCAGATGCATCTACCGAAGATGACCGAAATCGAAGCGCTATTCCAGAGCCGGGCCAAAATATGGGCGGATATGGTGCAAAACAAGGACGGGACGGGATTTGCCCGGAGAATGAGTGGTTTAAGAGAGACGCTGGAAAAGGCTGACCCCGATTTCAGAAAAGCCTACGAAAATATGTACGAGCTTCTGGAAAGAGGCTAGAAGTTAGCCGGTCTACCGGTGCAGGTATATTTTCCTGCCCCTTCTGGCTTCTTCAATACGGTCGCGGGCAAGCTTGTCGGCGGCTTTTGCCGTGGAGATTCGCTCAGACTTGGACAGGGCAATGACCTTTTCCATGGTATGGTATATTTCGGCTACCTGTGCTTTTGCCCTTTCGGCGTCGTAGCCGGTGAACTCCAGCGATATATTGATGATGCCACCGGCATTTAAGATGTAGTCCGGGGCATAAAGAATTTCTCTCTGCTGCAGGCGGTCGCCGTCTTTATCCTCTTTAAGCTGGTTGTTGGCGCAGCCGGCGACTATCCGGCACTTGAGCCTGGGGATGGTCTGACGATTAAGGGTAGCTCCGAGAGCGCAAGGCGCAAATATATCGCAGGCGACATCGTAAATCTCATCGGGCTTTACCAGGGTCGCTCCGAATGCCTCCCTGGCTCTCCGGGCTGCCCCATCATTAATATCAGCAGCGATTATATTCACTCCCTCATCGTGAAGATGCCCTGCCAGATATGAACCAACCTTGCCCATGCCTTGAATTGCCACGGTGCGGTTATGCAGGGAGTCAGAGCCAAGGACTTCCCTGGCACAGGCCTTCATTCCCTGGTAGACACCGAAGCCGGTTAGAAGCGACGGGTCGCCACTGCTGCCCCAACTGAGAGGTAAGCCGGTGACATGGGTAGTTTCGCCACTGATATGCTGCATATCCTGCTCACAAGTACCAACATCCTCAGTGGTTATATACCGGCCATTGAGCGATTCGATAAACCTGCCCAGGGAACGGAACAACCCGGGGCTTTTATCCCGGGCCGGGTCACCAATGATGACGGCTTTACCCCCGCCGAGGTTAACCCCGGCCGCCGAGGACTTATAGGTCATAGCACGGGAAAGACGGAGGACATCGAGAATAGCTTCATCCTCGGATTTATATGGCCACATTCGTGCCCCACCCAGAGCCGGGCCGAGGGTGGTGTCATGGATGGCGATTATGGCATTAAGTCCGACGCTGCTATCACAGCAAAAAACCAACTGCTCGTGCTCATATTCCCGCATATAGTCCAGAATTTTCATATCGCTATAACCCTCCGCAGTAGTTACCCTTCCGGTGCCTGGCTCTTAGCCCAAGCCCAGACCTAGAAGGGTGGTAAAGGAATAAATAGTTTCATAAAAGTGTAGACGAGAAAACAAAGAGCTAACCCAATGACAGTATCAATGAGGAATCCCAGCTTCATAGCATCACCCGGTCTAACCCAACCAGTGCCAAAGGCTATCGCCAGCGGCGGCGACAAAGGTAGGGCATAGCTCTGGCTGTAAGCCATAATCGCCACGATAGCCATGGCAACCGGGTTAGCAATACCACTGGTTATAGAAAGGGTAAGACCCAGAGGCAGCAGAATAGTAATGAGAGCCATGTTGGAAAGAGGCTCCGTCAGCCAAATCCCAGGCACCGTCATCAGGAAAACCAGTAAATACTCACCCCCACCACCCTGCACAAGGCCACCCACTGTATTCATAAAAAGGGTAGGAATACCGGTAGCTTCGTTGGACATTATGTCCCCCAGAGCAATGCCTGCGGCCACCAGCCCGATAAGCCCCCACTCCATCGCTTGCACCCACTCCTGCCAGGTAAGTAGCATGCGCCGCTTACCACCTATCGTTACCGGCGTCATGGTGCACAGAGCCGCGACGACCAGAGCAACCGCCCCCCAAGGAAGGGATGCTTTCATCCACTCCGCTATCGGCCCACCGATGGTAATGCTTACCAGCTCCGGGGTAAACCAGAGGACAATAGCTAACCCCATATAGAACAGCGCCGCTTTTT
>ORJL011743804.1_pt1 | contig 49736 bp, 46 predicted proteins | sample 1779941 | NCBI WGS metagenome assembly ORJL01 (sample SAMEA104232317, study PRJEB22302) | groundwater metagenome | biome: forest; feature: aquifer; material: groundwater | place: USA | collected 2011-08-07 | depth 5.8 m | reverse complement strand
GGATTATCGTAGGAATTGTGGTTGCAGTTGTAATTTTAGCTATAATTTTAATCTACAACAGCTTAGTCCGATTGAGATTAAGAGTAGAAAATGCCTGGGCACAGATAGACGTACAATTAAAACGCAGGTATGACTTAATACCCAATTTAATTAACACAGTTAAAGGTTATATGAAGCATGAGAAAGGAGTGCTGGAAGAAGTAACTAAAGCACGTACTTCATTAATGAGCGGCCCTACTGCACACAAAGCCAAAGCTTCTAATCAGATAACTGATGCGCTGAAGACAATCTTTGCCGTAGCGGAGAATTATCCTCAGTTAAAAGCCAATGAAAACTTTATGCAATTGCAAGAAGAGTTATCGGGAACGGAATCTAAGATTGCTTATTCCAGACAATTTTACAATGATAGCGTGATGGAACTTAACCAGGCCATCAAAACCTTTCCCCGCAATATCTTAGCAGGAATGTTCAATTTTGCAGAAAAAGAGTTTTTCGAGACAGCTGCGACAGAGAAGAAAGCCATTAAAGTTGAATTTTAATTTATTTTTTTAATCTTATCTTTTTTAAAATGGGAATTTATAACGAGATTACAGCTAACCGCTGGAAAACTGGTTTGTTAGTGGTATTATTCTTTGGGTTAGTTATTTTCATGGGATTAATGGTGGGTGTTTTTTATGGTTCTACTTCTTTCGGATTGATTTTAGCGGTTATTATCGGCGGATTGTATTTTCTATTTAGTTATTATGCAGGAGCGGGAATGATTTTAGCCATGAGTCATGCTAAAGAAGCTAAAAAACCAGAACATGCTTATTTGATCAATCTAGTAGAAGGCTTGTCTATTGCTGCAGGATTGTCTAAAGTGCCTAAAGTTTATGTGATGGAAGATTCGGCCCTGAATGCTTTTGCTACGGGCAGGAACCCAGAGAATTCAGCAGTAGCCATAACTACAGGATTGTTAAGCAAGCTGAATCGGCAGGAGTTAGAGGGAGTGATAGCTCATGAACTATCCCATATCAAAAATTATGATATTCGGGTGATGATGTTAGCAGCGGTAATGGTGGGGGTAACTGTACTTTTATCTGATTTTTTGTTAAGAAGCTTTTTATGGGGCGGGAAAAGTCGTGATTCTGGACATAATACTACTACTCTGGCTTTAGTAGCTTTCGGGGTGATTTTAGCAGTGTTATCTCCAATCATCGGAGAGATGATCAAGCTGGCTATTTCTAGGAAAAGAGAGTTTCTGGCAGATGCCTCCGGAGCTTTATTGACTAGGCATCCGAAAGGATTAGCTGATGCTTTGCGCAAGATCAAGAATGATCCTGACCCTTTAGTGGATACGGCCAATAAAGCAACGGCGGGTTTGTTTATTTCTATGCCTTTTAGGCATAATGGGAAGAAGACTTTTATCTCTGCTCTTTTTAATACTCACCCCCCTTTGGAGGAACGTATTAAGAGATTAGAACAGATGTGATTTCGTTTGTTCAGTAAGCAATAAGGTCCCACTGGACACACTGGACAACTTCGGGTAAGCTATATAAATGAGTTATTCTGGATAGTTATAGAAAAAGAGATAAAGTCAAAACTCTTCACATAAATTTTTCCCTCTTTGAGGTAAGCTAAACTGTTACTGCAGTTCTTTACGCTTAAAAATATATTGTGAGTTTTGCCGGAAAACCTCTTTTTCTTTACTCTTGGTTTCGAGAGGTTTGAAAACCAAGAGGTGATTAACATGAAAAATAACACTTTTAATGAACAGGAAGTCTTAGATTACATCCAAGAAAAGTTAAATGAAAATATTCATCCTTCTTATGGGGAGTTAGATAAAAAATTTAGAATAAGTAAATTTAGGGTGAAATTAACGGATTTGTATCCTAAGAAAGGAGTAGGTTATTTATATCTTAATACCAAACGACCGAATGGAACATTCCATCAACTAAGACAACCGTTAATAGACTTTGTGAAAGAAAATGTGCAGTGCGGAGTTTATCCCACCAGAAGATATATTGAAAATCGCTTTGGAATAAGATTAACCGGTTTATTTTATGGCATTAAAGATTTGTACAAACAAGCCGGCATAGAATATGTTTTAAAGTGCAGTCAAGAACTGAAAAGTAGGAAAGCAGCACTTCTCCAAAATTTAGTCTTAAATTTATTGCCATCATTAAACTTAACTTTGGTAAAAGAGAGAAGAACCCATGAACGCGGAGTTGATTTAATTGCTAAAGATCAAAATGGAATTGTTGTTGGTGTTGAGATTAAAGCCCACCATCAATATGAACCGATAAAAGAAAGAAACATTTCACAATTAAGACGCTTCTTAGTACAAGAAAATCTTAGCAAGATAATTTTAATCACCACTTCTTCGCAGATTAAAGCCAAGATAGATGATAGTAGAATTATTGTCTTTGATTTTAATGCTCTTCGTAAGATTTGTGATTCTGAACAATTAAAGCTTCTCGAGCAGATAAGAACCGAAGTTGTTCATCAAGAGACTCACCAAAAGGAAAAAATAAAAACACAAATATTGAAATATGCAGCAGAGAAAATTAAACAAGATGGGAGAATAACACACTCAGATTTGACCAATATATTCCATATTCATGTTTTCAGCTATTTTAAGAGCATTCTGGAGATTTATGACCAGTTGGGTGTTCTTCCGCCTTTAGACCAAATGGAGTCTAGTAGAAGGAGCCATCGCTTAAATCTAACCTACAGAACTAAAATTTTGGAACGAATGGTTGATTACCTCAAAGAGAAAGTATCTACGAGGCATTATCCTACCGGGATAGAACTAGGCAGAAAATTTGGTTCTCCTCACATTTGGAATTTTGTAACGATGACTGAATTATATCAATTAGCAGGATTAAAACCTTATTTGGAGAGAAGACGAACCGGAGAATACAATAAAAAGATACATAAATTGGAAGAGATGTGAGTAATTATTTAACCTAAATATTTTCTAACCAAACCGACTATTCCGGGAGATTTTGCGACTTGATGTATTCCTTCTTTTGAAAGAAGATCAGCATCACCGGCTACAGTTGCTTGCAGGACCCGACAGACTAAATCTGCAGCTATAGGAAGTGTATAAGGGAAAGCCAATAAACTTAAACTAGATACAACTAATAAAGCATCGTACTCTCTTCCTCTCTTGTTAGGATCTTTAGAAAGGAATTCTTTCATTTCAGACTCAGTTCCTAAAAAGTAGCTTCCTGCAAGCGTATCATCGATGGCCATATTCTCTCAATTTTTAGTTTAGATTTAAATATCTTATGAATCTGGAATGGTCTTGATGAGGCAAATATAGATGATATTATCACAGTTCCAAAAACTTTAAATATTATATCTTCAGGTGGTTAAAAAATGGGTGGAGAAGAACCGGTTTCAGGACCGATATTAGGCAGGGAAGGTTATTTAGAACAATTAACTCAGGCTACTTTTCAAGTCCAGGTTGAAGATGGTCAAGTTAGATTGTTAGTGCCGGACTTTGCTTATTCTGGATTTCTTCGTCCGGAAACTGCACGAGTCAGGCTTTATTCTTATCAACAAGATTTGATTCTAACTCTAGAAACTAAAGGGATTTTTAGTGCAGGAATTTTAAATTTAAGTAAGGGTTTAACTGAAGCAGCAGGTACTGGATTTCCTGTTTCGGAGTTAGGTCCAGATTCAAGGATTTATTTTAAGTATCAAAACCATCCCGAAGCATTAATTACTCTAGAAAAGGTTAGAATTGGAAAAGGTGTGGATTCAGAATACGGCTTTAAAGAAGTTTTTACCAATAGAAAAGAATTGAAAGAATATCGTTCTGCTCAGAATTCTGTTGGAGAAGAGGATTTTTCAATTTTATTGGGCAGAGTGGAGAAAGATTATCACGATTTGGAAGAATCTAAAGAGAAAATTGTTCCTGAAAGGACAGGAATGGTCCAGAAACCTGCAAAAGATAAACCCGAGTTTGCTGCTATCATCCATAACTGGTTCCAGGATTGTTTGAATCAGAACGAAAGCGGAAAACTGCTCACTCGTGAAGAGGAAGTGGAATTAGCTAAGCTGAAAGATAGAGCGGATTATCTTAAGCGTTACGCCTTTGCTGCAGCCCAAACTGCAAGAACAGTTTATTTTCCAGAGGCGGCGGTTTCTTCTCTGTTTGCGGAAGCTGATGCTGTTTTGGAAGCGGTAATATCTTCTGACTCAAAGGGATTGCAAAATATTTTTCCGCAATTTTTTAGTACGAGAAGAGTGAGGAAAGGTTATCTTGCTGCTGCCCAAGAGATTTTTCCACAATTGGAAGAGATGCTGACTTTAGAGGAAGAAATTCAAGGGATTACGACTAGTCCTTTAGGCGGTTCTTTAGTTAGTCCTTTAAGTTTAGAATTTCCAGAAGAGTTTTGGGCTGCTTTGAGCAGTAGTTCTGCTGAGCCAGGTTCAATCCCTGGGTTGAGATTAAAGAGCGGGGAGGCAGGACTTCAACCTAAACTATCTCGTTACCAACAATTATTGATCCAGATTCCCTTCCAAGATAAAGTTAGGGAACAAATCTTAGCCGGGGCTCTTTCCACAGCTTTGGAATATGTTGAAAATAATAGAGAGCAGAAAAAAGGAGGATTATCTCCGCAGGAAAAAGACCAGTTCAGCTTAATCTTGAATTGTTCCCGAGCATATCAAAGAGGAAAAGATCTTTATGACCAGACCATTGATCAATTTCTTGCCAAAAATTATCGATTATGCTTTGATTTAGCACGGCGGAATAGTGTTCTAAAAGGAGAGGAACAATTACAATTATTGGATTATTTCCAGGAAGGAATAATGGGAATGAAAAGAGCAGCCCAATACTTTGAGTGGGAGAGAGGATATAAATTTTGTACTTATGCTACCTGGTGGGTCAGACAGCATATCACCAGGGCAATTACAAATACTGGACAAACTATTCGTCTGCCAGTTCACGTTAGGGAATCAATAAACCATCTCCTTAAAGTGACTTACGATCTTCGCTCACAATTAAACCGCGAGCCTACTCCTGAAGAAATTGCTACTGCCACTGGCCTTTCGGAAAAGAAGGTTAATTCTCTTCTGAATATGCAGAGAGACAGTCTCTCTTTAGAACATTATGTGAGTCATGAAGATAATGATGCAGATTCAATGCTGAAAAGTTTTCAAACTACTGATTCTGAGCGATTAGACGGTTTTGTGCATCGTCCTATCTCGCCTTTGAACCTTGCGATTCAAGGTGAATTATCAAGAATCATGGATTCTGCTTTAACCCAGTTAACTCCGATGGAAGAATTGATCATCCGTATGCGCAATGGATTAAATCCTTTTAAAAAGGAGTATTCTTTAGAAGAGATTGGAAGAGAGTTGGGCAGGACCAGAGAAAGAGTGCGACAAATAGAGGGAGAAGGGTTAAGTGATTTAAAAGCAATGGAAAGTTTAAGGTCTTGTTGGTGACTTTATCCATTTCCTTAAATGGGGCCTAATTTAGAACTAAACTTTATAAGTAAGCGTAATAAATCTACTTTAAAATGGCAACACAATCAGCAACCGTTCTGGAAGGAAATGGGCGTCTGGGGATAGATCAAGTTACTGCCCAGATTTTCGAAGAGCTGCGCCAAGTTTCAGTAGTGGCCACTAAATTGGGAAACAGAAATTTTACGTTTTCTTTATTAGGCGCTTTTGTAGATGATTATAGACCTACTTTAGCGATGATTACCTCTGCGACGATTTATTTTCCTGAAGTTTCATCAAGATCATTCTCTCCCCATCAAATGCGTTATGTGGTAACCATGACTCCTCCGATGGAAGATGCGGAAGTGCAAGATGTTAAAGATGCTGATCCTGCAGAAAGTAATGACACTGAAAAAGTCGGGAATAAAAGACAAATTTCTCACCCTAAAAAAATACTCATCGGAGCAGGAGAATTAGTTTTAGCTCAGGGAAGTTTGGATCAGCTAATAAATTCCAGACAATTAACCTTAGATTGTTATCATCCTACCTCTATTTTTTCTGGAGTGGAAGTGCTCCAAGTTACCGGCGAAGAATGTTTAGCTTTTTCTCCTCAAGCTTACTTGATTGGATTACTGAAAAAACAAAAAGAATTAGATCGGGCTTTAGCTGGCTACGGTGGTCGAAGAAAAAAATCTTCAGAAACTAATTGGCAGGAAGAGGCTAAAAATTTAAAAGAGTTGTTAAGAACAGAGAGATTTGATCGTAGACAATTATCAAGAAAATATGCGATTTTAGAAGAGCAGGTAGTGGATTTAAGAATCGCCCAGGCAGCTGCCAGAGCAGAAAAAGAAAGTGAAAGAGGACAGCTTCTCTATTCTTTAGCACAGGATTTAGTGGCTCATTTAATTAGAAAAGGAGAGTATAGCTCGGAAGGAATCATGCTCTGCCCAAGTATCGAACATACTCCGGCCAGAGTCAACTTTGAACGCAAATTAAGATTAAACAATATTGATGACCAGCCTTTGCTGGTCTTTGGAGCGGATGCAAAGAGTGGTACAGATGGAAAGAACAATGGAAATGGTGATACAGTTTATCCTTCTCAAAGTATCAGATATTATCGTAATTTTGCTGAAACCTATGGCCGTTATCTTAATGCGGAGCGGTTTTCTGAAGACCTTCCCTTGCCGGCTTTAATGGCAAAATTGATAGAAATAGAATTACGAGGTAAAGAAGAAATTCCTAATTTAACGCCCCAGCTTCTGGAAAAGCGAGTTGCTGGGTTTACTTCAGAACATATCGATCAGGCTTTGAGTGCAGGCTTACTCGTTTACAATATCGGACAAAGAAGAAAACAACTGGATGATTTATCCTGGTTTTCAATCCAGAAAACTTTATTTGAAATTTATCCTTATCTCGAAAGATATCATGAGGATTTTGCTAACTCTAAACCTACATGATCCATCATTCCATTTAAAAAAAAACATTCCACTTAAACATAAAGAAAATCGCATTAATTTCCCAGCTAAAGCGGGGAGTTTTTATAATGTGATTTTCTAATGTTGAACGGAGCATTAAAGTATGGTTTTTAACCCATTCCGTTCAACATAATCATTACAGCACCTAAAAAGCTTTAAGATTATCATTTACCCCAATTTAAATCAAAAGATGACAACTGCATCCAATTTAGAAGAAACCGTGGGACAATTTTCTGTTCGAAGAGAGCACGGACAGGATCTAGGCAGGACCATGGCCAGGACTCTTTTTTCCGGCCCAGAGCAATGCGTATTAGAATTAGTAGCTAATTCTTATGATGCGGATGCTGAGCGAGTCCTGATTACTTACGAACCGCAGCAGCACTCTTTAATCATTCAGGATTTTGGGGGCACGGGAATGGATAGAAACGGAATAACTGCTTTTTTTCGGATGGGTGATAGCCCTAAGAAAGCGCAGCCGATCAGCCCCAAAGGTAGAAGAAGGATTGGTAAACATGGGATTGCTTCGCTGGCAGTGCGAACCTTAGCGGACAGATTTACCTTAGATTCATATTGCGCAGGAGCGCATTATCATGCTGAAGAAGTTTTTGGAGAGGTAGATCAAGATAATAAAGATATTGCGGTGGTGGTATCTCCAGACCAAAAAAATCAGCAAGGGGTTACTTTGAGTCTAAGCTCTTTAAAATGTTCCCGAGACGGTTCTTTAAGTTTAGGAAGACTAAAGAGATTGCTGGCAACAGAGATGCCGATTGATCTAGAGAACGGCTTCGAGATTTATCTCAATCGGGAATTGATTATACCCCTAGAGCTAGGGAAAAGTGTCATGGAATATTTAATTGATCTAGATGATCCGCGGATAGGAAGAGTATCGGGGAAATTATATTATTCCAAAACTCTGGGTGCGAGTAATGCCGGTATCTTCACTAAAGTCAATGGCCGAGCAGTCGGCGGAGATAATGCCAAAAATTTTGAACATTATTCTATCGGCTTGCAGAGAAGAGTGTTTGGAATTGTTAATGCAGACGGAATGGAATCAGAGATTCGCTTTGACCGCAGCACTTTCGTCAGTGGAGTGAAACGCCAAAGGCTTTATACCATTGTCAACGATGTTTTAAAGCAGATCAGAAATGATACAGATAAAGTAGAGAATATTTTAGAAAGTGCCGGGGCTGCTTTTTTAGAAAGAATAGTTCCAGAACTGGGAGTAAAATTAGCTAAAGTTCTGAAGAGGAAAGAGCCGGTTAAGATTATTTTTAGCCCAGAAGATTCAGGAGGCGTAGTTCATCTGGATAAAGATAATGGCATCTTGCAGATCAATCCTCATGCTCCAGCTTTTACTCTGAGCGGATATCAGCATCCGGAAGTGCGTCAGGTTTTATATCGAGCAGCAGAATTAGCTTTAGCAGAAAGTTTTATTTCCGATCACGCAGACCAAGAAAGATTAGAATTGTTTGCGGGAACTATTCTAGAAACAATTAGACTGCACAAACAAAGAAGAAAAAGTCTAGCAGATTTACTTCCGAAAGATTCAGAAACTGAAAATAAACCAAACCTATTTCAAAGAGTCAGTCCAGCCAGATTATACACTATGGGAGAAACTGCTAAACTAATCGGGTTGAGCAATGCAGTGCTAAAAAGAATTCAAGCTTCTGGAGTCGTAATTGAACGTGGAGATAAAGTTTTAGGAGCAGAGGTGAGCGGATTAAGAACTATTTTCTCGGATAAAATGTCTCTTTTTGATGCGGTTAGAGAAGCTACTGTTCCTGAAGGGGTGGTAGATTATGCCTGGTATCAAGACAGAGAAGAAACTGCTATTAGAACCCTTGGACATTGGGCAGAGAATCATTCCCTTCCAAATTATATTGCCAATCTTGCTGCTCCAGATAAACCATCATTTTATACTGTAACCAAAAGAGCAGGATCCAAATTAGTCCAATTCCTGGAAAACGGAGAATTTCTTGACCGAGTGATGCGCCGAAACCGGAGCTATGGGTATACTGCGGTCGGAGCAGGATCTGGCAGCAAGCAGCTGATTTTTTTTGCTGCGGAATTAGCTGCAAAATCTGAGACTAGTTGTGATATAGTTCGAGATTCTTTGGACGAGGAACTGTCGTTTATCAAAGAAACTCAAAATACAGATCTGCGTTGGGAATCATATTATGGTTCATTCGCAGGTAAAGTCTATGCGATAGGAGCAGTGGCCATAGGAAAAGGACCGAAAGCGTTTGATCTTAGTGAATTAAAAACAAATTTTGGGGGAGCGCATTATACTGAAGGTCCTTTACCCAGAGAATTGGCAGATAAAGTTTGTACTGATTTGTTGCAAAAAAGGGCATATCATTCGCCTCTGGCAGAAGTGCAAGAGTTTTCAGAAGGTTATCGTTCCATGCTTTCTGATCTGGTTAAATTAGAATAATCTTTTCAAGATGGAAACAATAAAAAATAATTATACCATTTAAATTTCTCTCATCTTCTTTAAAGAATTGGAGAAAAAATCTTTCTTTTCGCTGATGGCAAAAGGTGAACCGCCGCCATGCCAGGTTAATCTAGGCCGCATCTGTACCGGAAAGATTCTTTCATTAGCATCATCAAAGATTACCGCCGAACCTTTTACTCGCGGCAAGGTATCGATCTCTTGCTCCAGACCTTGGCGCATATAACTTTGAGTTAATAATTGCAAGGCTTCTACGTCCATCCTGGCGGTAAGGCGATGGGCAATGACTATATCAGATTGGGTCATGACATCAGTATGAATTTTTGCTGGCTGCTGGGAAGCGAGAATTAAAGAAATTCCCGGCTGACGGCCTTCTCTGAGAATAGTGATCAAAGCGTCAGTAGCTGCGGTTTTGCCTTCTCTAGGCAATAATTCATGGCAATTGTGAACAATAAATCCATCTGCGACGAAATTATGCACTTTATCTACTGATATATCAAAAACAGGTTCTGACTTTTTTTTAGTTTTGGAGATTATTTTTTCGTACAGAATGTTTCCCTTAGATCTTGATTGTATCCAAATATCAAAGTTAGGAAACGACCAAGGTAAGTTGGTTCCTCGATTATAATAAATCCACTCTCTTACCTGCCAATCAGCGATGCCAAGAGCTTTTGCAATTTTATGTTTCCCCATACTTTTTTCTTTTCTTAATTGAAGTGCTTTGGTTCTTAATTTCACTCTTTCATTTAATAGATATTGGCGTGCTCTTAGATAACAGAGCCATTGGTTTCCTTTTATTTCCTTTTCTGTACAATATCTATAACCTACTTTCTCTAAGAAAGCGATGGTGTTTTCAACACTTTTGGCTAAAGTAATAACAAATTTAATTGATTTAGTCCCATTAACTCTCATATTCCCCTCTCTTTCTTTTATTTGACTAACTTTAATTCCTAAATCAAATAACAATCTTTTAATTTGTTGGGAGTATTTAAGACCATTTGACCGTAATGTTTCTGCTTTGTTGAATGATAGTCTAATGGAGTTAAAATCACTCCCCCATTTATTTGATTGAGATGGGGCCATGCTATCTGCTCCAAAAAGTGCTGCCAAGAATTCTGCTTTTTCTAATTTAGATGCATTCATAAGCCATTTCGGAACTAATACTTTAAGGTTAGTTTTGCTTCCTACCGGAACGCTTAATTCAGAAAAAAAGTTAAAAACATTTGCACTTGCTGTTACAGAGTGTGAGGTGCCTCTTACAATTGCTTCTTTTCCATTCACTGCTTTTATTTTTGATACAGTTTTTCTAGAATAAATCTTTGAGGAAGAGAGTCCAAGGGCCAAAAGATTATCACGTATAATCTCTAAATCATCCGGATATTTTTTCCCGCTAAATCCTACTTGTTTTGGATTGGCACTTAACCACCCATCTCCATAGAGGTGCCCTATTAATCTTGCGATAATATGTTTCCTTTCTGTTGAATAACATAACTGCAGAGGCGTTCCGATTTCATCAGCGTTTTGTGCTTCTTTAAAACCATCTTTAGTAAGAACTTTATGATCCGGGGTGCATTTTATTTTTTTGCCTGTTTCTGTTCTAAGTTCGAGGATATTTTTCATGCCTTTTTTGTAAACTTTGGTAATTGGGAAAAATCCTAACTTTTTCTGAGAAAGATCATAGCCTAATATTTCTAATTGTGTAGCCGGAGTCCATTGATTGATAATATTTCCGATTTTCATTTTTCCCCTGCTGGTGCTGATGGATGAGGAATAGGGAAGGCATTCGTCAATAGCTAGCCAGACCAAAGGCTCGGACATTTTTTCTTCTACTTCTTTAGTAAAATAATGCATGGCTGCATCTACGGTTTTAAACTCTTCAGTTTTCCTGGCCAGCATTCTTTGGTTGAATAAAGTTCGGCAGATCAGACCGGTAACCAAAGCTTTAATTTCCCAGCCAGAGGCCATGGTAGCATAAGGACTAACGTCTAAAACTGTAACCTGTCCTCCAGCAACTAAATCTTTGAGCGGAGTTCCTTCTTCGGAAAAGATTTCCCAGCCTTGAGCTTTTTCGAATTGGTTGATGACTATACTTTTTACTACTTTATCGCTTTCTTGATCATTTTTTACTGCATCAATAAGTTCTTCCATCGGATAAGTTTTTTCTTTTTTGTTTAGCTCTTGAATTGTTTTAGTGATTAAAACTCCTTCTGCGGAATTAGGGTTGAGAGAGAAAGCAGTGCACCAATCTTCAGCAGCAACATCGATAGGCCGGATGGAGAAAGGAAAATCTGTAGGAATGCCTTCTTCTTTGTATCTGTAATAAAATCCGGAAGGAGTGTATATTTTTACATCTAACCCTTTTGATTCCAGATTCCAATTTTTTAATAGTTCTGCGTCCTGGAAATTAGGATATTTCATGGTCCAATAAATGCCCATAGTGTCTATCAGCAGGATGGAAAGATTTTGTTTGATCTCTTCAGGAAGTTCGGTCAGGCCTTCAGCGATGGCGCCCATGGTATAGGAGTTATGGACAATAATATCATTAGCTACAAAATTATGGGTTTCTGGGACAGTTAAATCATAAACTTCAAATTCTCCTTCTAATAATTTCATGGCTACAATCTCATCCCAGAAAATATCTGAAGAAGCAAACTTTTCTAATAGTTCAGATTCATCAGCTAAAGCCATTTGCATCAATTTTTGGCGGGAAGGAGAATAAAACATACTTTCCCGCAGAGCTTTAGGATGCGCATAGCCCATTTTTCTCCCGATTTCAGCCCAGTTTTCTGGATGATACATTTCCCAAATCTCTTTTGGGATGGTATCCACATTGGGATTTCGGACAATTTTTACAGATTCTAATAGGGCGATTCGGGCGTTTTCCTCTTTTTTGCCATAAAAACCGATTTCCTGTAAATATTGATTAACATTTTCCCCATAAATCTCTAGTTCATGGGAATGGAATATTTTTCCGTTAAGTTTAATGTTTTTATTTCTAATTTTTGAAAGCACTCCAAATCTTAATAATAAATGCTGGACCTGATAAATCATTTCTGTAGATGAAGAACAATAGCTTACAAACCATTGCCCAGATTTTTTGTAAATAGTTCCATCACAAGAAAACAGCCTATTGATAAATAAGCTTAATTGATGTTTTGGTAATCGAAAGACTTCTTTTGGAATAAATTTGGTTAATGAACTTTTATGATATAACCCAAACCGTTCTATCCAATTTCTGATGGAAGAATGGCTGAATTTCGGTCCATTTGAAAACTGCCCTAATAAATTCTTTTGGCTTTGGGCAATCATTTTCTTTTTAATTTGACTGACTCGATAACACCCTTCTTTACTATGTAAATCAACTCTTAAATTAGAATCAAGATAAGTTACTGATTGCTTAAATTCTTGCAATATTTTTTTATCCAGGTTTGAAAAAAGCACAAAGCGGTTCCCCAAATGCCCCTCTGCAATTAAATAAGCTAATAAGTTTATCTCGTGTTCTGGCATAGAATTTTCCCCAAAAGCCTCTACTTTTCTAGGTGTGGCAATTCTGGAGCCGAAACCAAGTTTCTCTGCCGGAATCCATCCTTTTACAGTTAAAAGGGGGTGTTCTGGAGTAAGTTTAATAACTCTTCCGCTTCTTAAACCAATCTCGATTAGTTTGTTGGTTGTTCTTTTGAAGAAGTTGCTTTTCTCTCCTATTTTAATTTTAAAATTTTCATTAAGAGTAAAAAGATTATTATCATTATTCTCTAAATCTTTTATTTTAGCTACTGAGCCGTCATTTAAGGTTATAAGACTGTCTCCATGTAGGCATTTTCCTCCGCCCCTTTTTCCCACCACAAAAACCACATGCGCACCAGCTATGTCCATATATACGGGATTGGATAAAGAAGTGGTCTGGCCCATCTTGACATATTGTTTTCCAACTAGAACTGTTCCGCGCAAACCGTACTTTTCTATATCCTGCTTACTTCTACCTATTATCACCTCAAAGACCATAGGTTAGGCTAAAATATAGAAGATTAAAAAGTTATCGGAAAAAAGAGAGAAAAAAAAGAATTTATTTTACCCACCCGATCTTAGCTGGTTTAGAAAAATATACTTGTTGGTTACAATTTTCATCTAGGCACACTTTTAGTGGGGTATTTGCTTTGGTGGGATTAGGATTTCGGAATATTAAGAAGTAATCTTTACCCTCGACTTCATCGCCAGCAGTCTTCTGAGCGACCCAAACAGTGAGAATGAATCCTCCCTTAAACGTGCCAACACTATTATCATTAATATAATCTAAAATTACATCCTCTCCTTCAGCATCCTCAAGATAAAGTTTATCCCCGGTATTAGTGACTGGGTCTGCTTTTATGTATTGAAAGATATGTATTTTTCCAGCTGCGTCTTCAAGACCAAAATAATCGTTCTTAATTAAGAAAGATGATGCTACTCCGCTACCACCAATAGCTTGACCAGCCAAAGCCCCTTCTTCTCCATCTGCACTTTCTTTGGGAGCGCAACTTACTACAAATAAAGCAATCACTAACAAACTTAACATCAATAATATTTTTTTCATCTTTAAACACCTCTATAATTATAGAAAACGACATGATTTTTTAGACAACTATGTCGTTTTCTAATAGTAAATGACATGGCGTTCTGTTAAAGAACTTTTGTTATTTACTATATATTTAACCAGAAGAAGTATTACTTACATTTAAACTTGCGTTACCCCCCCCGGGAATAATTCAGCGCCACCATCCGAAAGACATATAAACTAGGGTTAATATATGTTATCTATGGTAAATATATGTAAACTCAGGTTAACACTACTTCAGCAAGAGATTTTACGGCTGTTATTTATAAAAGCGGGAAAAGTGTTAAATCAAAGGCAAATCGCAAATTCTTTGGAAGTCTCATCGCCAGCAATTATGAAAGCCCTGCCGGGGTTGGAAAAAGAAAAATTCATAAAAATACAGCAGGACAAAGAGACAAAAAGGTGGTCCATAGAATTAAATAGGGCCAACCATTTGGTGATGCAGTTAAAAAGAGCAGATAACTTAAAACTTATTTATGAAACCGGGCTGGCAGATTTTCTGGAAAAAGAGTTTGCTGGAGCAGCAATCATTTTGTTTGGAAGTTATTCTCGGGGGGAAGATACTGTTGGGTCAGACCTAGACCTAGCTGTAATCGGGAGGAAAGACAAAAAGATAGACTTGACAAAATACGAAAAAGATATGGAAAGACAGATAAATATAAACTCTTATGAATCGTTTAATAATATCCACAAGCACCTAAAAGAAAACCTTTGTAACGGTATCATACTTGTGGGAGGCGTGGAATTATGAGGGCGATAAGGAAATTTGAGGAGTTCGTCAAAGAAGGGATTGTTAAAAAGCAAAGTATAGACCGTTCCAGAGCAGAATTTCTCATCAAAGAATCTGAGAATAGTTATAATAACTTATTAGAAATAAATGATAAGCTGAAGTTGAGCGATAACAATGCCAATTTGTTTGTGAAATCATGTTATGATGTTTTAATGGAATTAATACGAGCGAAGATGCTTTTGGGAGGGTATAATGCTTCTGGCTCAGGAGCACATGAAGCGGAGGTGTCTTACCTCAGAGTTTTGGAATTTAATGAAGTGGAAGTGCAATTTATCGACCAACTTAGATTTTTCAGGAACGGGATGCTTTATTATGGGACACAATTGGACAAAGCTTATGCAGAAAGAGTAATAGAATTGACTAAAAAAAATTATCCTAAACTTAAGAAAATAATTCTAAAAGATTTAAGCAACTGAAGTATGAAAAAGTATTTTTATGGAAAATTGGAAAAATTAAAAAAAACAAAAACAGTTACTTAAACCAGCTTCTCATCAGTAAGGATGTTTACTCTGGATGTTTCGCGAAACTTATTGCTGGTTCCAATCAAATGAGTTATGCCTAATTTTTCTGCGGTTCTGACTAAATCCAGGTCAATCGCACCATCAAGCACCAAAGCATAGATCCCGCCGTTGAGGCTTTTGATGGTACTAGCTAACTCGCTTAAAGGAACTTTTCCCATGATGATCAAGTTTTCATCTAATAAACAAGCTCCTCTAGTACCAAAAAGGTCATCCAAAGTCTCTTTGAATTTTGCTTTTTCTTCTGAGGTTAAAGTAACTGTCCTTCGCGGAGCGACTGGAGCAGTCTGAACCATGGGCCTAGCCAAGGTTGCAGTTGAGGAAGTAGTAACTATAGGCATGGGCTTCTGAAACTTTTGTTCTGGGCGTCGATCGAAATTGCCCAGATTACTCTCCGCTTTTCGAGGAGTGCTAGGATTAATCCTTTGGGCTAGTTTAAGATCTTGCTCATTTTTTAAAGCTCCAGTATCATCAATACCTAACTCTAATTTAGCTTGTTCCGCAGTAATTCTTCCCCGTAAGGCTTTATGGATTTCTTTTTTAGTGATTTCTTCAACTTCTTTTCCATCTGGAGCTTTACAGACAAAGTCAACTTCAGTCACGCTTAAGAGCTCTCGGATGATCAGGTTTCCGCCCCGATCTCCATCTACAAAAAGAGTGGCGTTTTTCTTTCTAGCTAGCTCTTTGATCGTATCCGGACAGGAAGTTCCGTTCATGGCAATAGCGTTCTTGAACCCTTGTTTTAACAAATTAAGAACATCTGCTCTGCCTTCGACGATGATAATCTCTTCACTTTCATCTATGGCTGGACCGGCAGCTAATTTCTCTCGGCCATATTCAGTAATTTCCATTACTCTTACGGACTGGGAAACTTCATCAGCTAGTTCCTGAGAATCGGGAAGAGTCTTATCAGTTAATTCTCTTAACAATTCTTTTGCTCTTTCAATCACGAATTGACGTTTGCTGATTCTGACATCTTCAATTTTTTCAACTAATACTTTGGCATTGCAAGGACCAATGCGCTGGATAATCTCTAGAGCAGCTCCGACAATAGCAGTTTCAGTTTTATCTAAACTGCTGGGAATGATTATCTCTCCGTGAGTCTTTCCTGAGCTGGTAGAAACATTAACTTCGATTCGACCAATCCTTCCGCTGCGCTGCAGCTCTCTAAGTTCGAGATCTGAACCTAAGAGGCCCTCGGTCTGACCGAAAATTGCCCCGATTACGTCCGGGCGATCAACTACACCTTCAATATTAATGGTTGAATGAATTATATATTTAGCTGCTACTGGGCTGATTTTAGCCATAGTTCTCAATCCTCCGTTGTTTTAGAAAAAGCGTTTAATCAAAAGTCCAAAGTTCGTTTCAGGCATTTTTAAGGAATAATTGAACATGATTAAGACACTTCTCCAGTGTTTTTTAATTTTTATTATGTATCTTACTTAAAAAATAGAACTAATTCTTCTCTGCTTCTGTTATCCCGAAAAAGGGAAATGAGGAAGTGAAACGTGAATCTATTTTTTAGTAATATTGGGTTAATATGAGGCCCACCACTAACCCCTGAGTTCATCGCTTTGGCCTTGGCCGTGAACTCCCACAGGTAATCTCTGTGACGGGCTAAAGATTCGGGAGGGTCTCTAATATATAAATTATTCGGTTAAGATTGGTAAGACCTTGATTTTAAGCAGATCTTGGGCTGAAAGTGGTAACAATTAGAAGTATAAACCCCCGGTAAGCCCTTGCGGGCTCACTAGGGAAAAGAGGTGGTTTTAAGATGTTTGTTACTTTAGAATGATGACTAGTATATAAACTTTTTGGTGGTGTTGTCATTTAGGGGGGGTTAAATTACTTAAACCTGCGGTCGTTTCTAACCATTTGTGGTGAGTGGTAATCGCGAGAATTTTGGCATAAAACTTTTTGAAATAGATGAATCTGCTTTAAAATAAAGAGATTTGTCCGGGAGGAGGATTTAAATAATAGTTTAGGTCTCTTTTTGGTTCAGCAGATAATACATCTATAACGAATTCTTTTGTTCGCTTGCCTAGCAAGGGTAAAACTAGAGCAGATGTTTTCCTTTCGGCTCTTTGGTAGTGCAGAGTTGGATCAAACTTTATTCCTTTAGGAGAACGTAAATAGCGTTTACAATAAATTATTTTTCCGTGTTCTAATAAATAGGGTTCATTAATAAACTCTTTTTTACCTTCTCTTTGCCGTTCCATACGATACTCTTTTTCTTTAATTATTTTAATACGATAATTTTCTTCCATTCTCCAATCATAGAAAGGAATTTCTTTTCCGTTTTCAAAAGCGCGGTACATCCTAGAGAAAGCAGTTCTCCAGACCAAATTTTCTGAGGGAACTGTTTTTTGGACTAATTCTCTGAGGCCATCCCAAAGATGGGTTAAAGCCCGGTCTTGATTTCCAGCAAAAATTTCTTCTAAAAAAGAGCCGTAAGTTTGCATTTCCCAGAGATTAAGATTATTGGTGGGCTGGTCATCGCGTTTGAAACTGCGGTTATATCCATAGCGAGGATAAAAGATTTTCCCGCCGGCTAAATATGCAAGAGGAATTTGATCGGTGGGAATTACTGGGCAGTCTGCTGCATTTAATTTTTCTGGATCTCCTCGTAAATAAAGAAATTTACCTTGGGTATGGAGAATTTCTAAACCAGAACTTTGCAGAAATAGGTTAACTTTAGCGCTGAATTGGTTCAGACGCGATTCTAGATTTTCCCAGCAGCATTGATAAGCTCCGAAAAGGAGGCGATCTTTTTCTCGGGCCCGAGCCCATTGCTTAAACAAGAAGAAATATTCTCTAAAATCTAATCCTTCTTTTTGGATATAATCCTGATCAAAGCCAGTAAATACGGTTCTGAAATCTTTCTGGGCCAGGCTGCCGCGATGAACTTTTTCTCCTAGATCTCGTGCCTTTAAGACATGGTAAGTTCCACCAAACATAACCTCTAATTTTTGTTCTCTTTTCCCAGCCATTTTATGAAATTTATTTTGTTCATATTGCTGGGCAGCATAGTCGGTCCAGATCCAGTTGGCCAGGGCATCTTCATATTGAGCAAGGAAGAAATGGCGCTGAGGATCATCTCGATGCGCATCAACGTATTGATGAAATTCTTCTACTTCCGGAAAAAGAGGGGCGAGATCTTCCCGAAAAGCCTGGCCGAAAGGCAGGAATACTTGAATAATTTGTTCTGCTCTTCCCTCAGCTTTAGCTGGGAAATTTTTTTGAACGATTCTTTCTAACTTATCTTTGACTCGTTGTTCATATTCGGTAATGGCTTTAAAGGGAGGGAAAGCTGCGGAATAAAATGTTCCCACTTTCTCAAAAAATTTTCTTTCTAGATAATCCTGGATGCGGTTAGGATTATGGGCAAGCAAGAAAAAATCTATTTTGAATAACTGAGACATAAAAGCAAGATCTTCAGTTCCATGGGTAAAGAAATCACTTTCCCAGATTTTTTCTAAAACTTTGATATCTTCCCGTAGGTAGGAAGCAATGATCTCTGGGGCAGTTCTCTCTTGAAGCATCTCGGCGACTTCTGGAGAAAGATTGTATCTGGTATCTCTTCTGCAGATTCGTTCTAATTCTGCCTGTTGCTGATAATTGATTTGTTTGCTAAAAGCAGTTTCTCCTAAAACTCTTCTGGCTACAGTAACTAATTTTTGGTTGGGTAAATAACGGAATTGGGTGCGGGCCCAGCGGTATAAGTCTAAGATGTCCATGCCTTTAATCCCAATCCGTTCAAAGAATTTTAAACTAGAAAGAACTTTGGGCTCTTCCTCATCTTCACCGAGAGTGAAATTACCTATCTCTCGTAAATGTAAGGCATCAAAAGGAACATTATAGGCTACGAAAAGGGTCGTTCCTAAACTTTTTATTTCAGTACTTATTTTTGCAGCTAAATCTCCTTCAGTGGAAACTTGTTGAGCTGAGAAAGAAGGCTGGGAAATAACCGGATAAAGAGCATATAAACTGCCCCGAGAAGCAGTTCCAGACTGATGGAAGATCATTCCGCCCCAGCTTAATTCTTCTTCAGCAGTATCATACAAAGGGACTTCAGTGTCTAAGAAAACTACTTTCTCTCCTAGAATTTCTTGAGCAGTGCGGGAACGTTCGTATCTTAATCTTCCTGCTAAAGAAATCTTTTGGTTTCCACTCTGAATTTCTTCGACTAAAGAATCTTCGATTTCAATTATACTCCCTTGGGGGGCGATTCTCCAGCGGGCCAGAGCAGTATAATTTCCGCGATGAAAACTTTCCGGCAGCGGGGAAGGAACTCTAATTTTATAACTTTTATCTTTTTTATTTTGATCAGGATTTAGTTCCACTAAAGCCGGCCAGCAATCTTCTGCTGCGGAAATGATGGTATTAATAATGGAATGATGCCGAGGCTGGACTTTAGGATGGGCAAGCAGATGCGCTTTAACTTTCTCTAAAGTATAGGGGGTTTTACCCGGAGGAGGATTGCTTTGTAAATAATCAAACATGCGTTCTATCCAGGTAAAATATTCTGCGTTTTCCGGATGATGAAGTAAATGCTGACGTATTTGTTTTAAAGTATAAAAATGAGAAAGAGCAATCTGGGGCGGGGCATCCACCTGAATTAAATCCAGAAAAGAACGTTGTTCTCTCCGGGGTAAAGAATTTAGGCTCACTCGGCTTTGCAGATCTAGTTTAGCTCGATCATATTCATCTGACGGAACTCGCTTTAAAGGAAAAGTATGTAGATAATCATCTACGCTAAAACTGCCTAAATCCCGTAAGGTTAATTCCAGACGATTTCCCCGAAAACGCAGGTTGGAAAGGGTGGTTTGCACTTTGTTCTTTTAGAATGGTCTTGATTTATAAATTTTGTTTATGAATATTACTTTTAAGTAGTTAATCAAATATTTAACCTAAACCCTTATAAAATCTTTAATCTTATGCTTTAAATTAATGGTCACCTTAACTTATCAAGAAAGATTCAAAAGCAAGCAAACCTATGCAAGTTAGGTCTGAGGGATATTCTTCGCTACGCTTAGAAATCCCTCTTATTAATTAAAATCTTAAAAAATGGTCACCCTAACTTATCAAGAAAGATTTAAAACAGCTAGAGGAGTATTCGACGCGTTCACTAATCGCAATCTCTTTCTCTTGCAAAGCAAGGGCATGTTTGATGAATTAGTCAGTCCGCTCTTTGTGGGAAAAGAAAGTAATGTTTTCTTAGCGAAAAAAGGCAGTCAGAAATTGATTGTGAAAATATATCGGGTCCAGAATTGCGATTTCAAGCGAATGTATGATTATATCCGTAAAGATCCACGTTATATCTATCTTAAAAATCAGCGCAGAGAGATCATCTTTGCCTGGACGCAGAGAGAATATAAAAATCTCTTAACTGCAGAAGAAAATAAAGTCAGAGCGCCCAAACCTTTAGGCTGGAAATTTAATATCTTAATCGAGGAATTTATTGGTAAGGATGAACCTGCACCACAACTAAAAGACGCTCTTCCAGAAAATCCAGCAGAATTTTTTGATCTGCTTATTGCAGAAGTGAGAAAATTGTATAAAGCTGATTTAATTCATGGAGATCTTTCTTCGTTTAATATTCTTAATTTCAATGAAAAACCAGTCTTAATCGATTTTTCTCAGGCTACGGTGGTTCGAACCCCTAATTCTGAAGAGTTATTAGAGCGGGACGTTAGGAATCTAGTCCATTTCTTTAAAAAACTGGGACTGAAAATTGAGGAAGAGAAAGTTTATAAAAAAATAACTGGTTAGAGAGTCCATGAGCGATGAATTTTCCTCTGAGCTAAAGATACCGGAAGAGCGAGTAGCCATACTTATCGGTACGAAAGGGGAAGTAAAAAAACAATTGGAAGAACAAACTGGCTGCAAGTTAGATATTTCTCTAGATGGGGAGGTGATTATTAGCAGCACTGACGGATTAAATGTGTTTACCGCCCAGGAAATAGTTAAAGCCATCGGCCGGGGGTTTAATCCGGATGTAGCTTTACTTTTACTTAAACCAGATTATGCCTTTGAATTAGTAGAGTTAAAAGATATAGCCGGAAAAAGCAAGAATAATCTGTTGAGAATGAAGGGCAGGATCATCGGCGAACAGGGCAAGGCGAGAAGAGAAATTGAACATTTAACTGATACCCATCTTTCCATTTATGGTAAAACGGTAGGAATTATTGGAGAGATTACCGGGGCGAGTTTGGCTAGGCAGGCGATCGGAATGCTTATTGATGGGGCGATGCATAAGACGGTTTATCGATTCCTGGAACGGAAAAAGAAAGAGATTCTGTTTGGGTGAGAATCAGAGAGATTAGGAAGAGGGGTCATTATAAAGAATGCTCAAAGCAGTTATTTTCGATTTGAATGGAATTTTTCTTCAAGGAGAATTATTAAGTGAAAGATTAAAGAGAGATTTTGATCTTAAGCCTTCAGAATTTCTTCCGGTTCTGATTAGAATTATGGAACAGGTAAGAAAACCCGATGCTCTTGATAGTTACGATTTATTTAAGCCCTACTTAAAGCAGTGGAAAATTAAGCTGACTAAAGCTGCTTTCTTCCAATACTGGTTTTCTGGAGAACATCTTAATAAAGAGATGTTAGAATATGTTCATCACCTTAAACTGAAAAAGATTAAGATTTATCTACTCTCTAACAATTTTAGAGAAAGAACAGAATATTACCGAAAAGAATTGCCAGAGCTATTTCAAGTGGCAGACCGGGCTTACTTCTCCTGGGAAACCGGAGCAGTAAAACCAGACGAAAAAGCTTATTTAAACGTGCTAAACGAAGCAGGCGTAAAACCGGAAGAAGCAGCTTATTTTGATGACAGCGAAAAAAATGTTTTAGCAGCAAGAAAATTAGGAATAAATGCTGATCAATTTTCTGGCGTTAAAGAGACGAAAAAAATCATTGAAGAATTAAGAAAGAAATTGACCCGCTAAAGCCAACTCTACCGCAACCCTTATAAACGTTTTCTTTGTTTCTGGGGTTAGGTATGGCAGAACAGAATAAAGAGATCCAGAAAAGCGCAGAAGAATTGGCCAAGAAACAAAGAGATATTTCTATCGCTGAATTCTTTGAGAAAAACCGCCATTTGTTAGGTTTTGATAATCCTAGAAAAGCCCTGCTTACGGGAGTAAAAGAAGCGGTAGATAATGCCCTGGATGCTTGTGAAGAAGCGAGAATTCTGCCAGAGATAAGTGTGGAACTAGTGCAATTATCTGAAACTAGATTTAGAATGGTGGTAGAAGATAATGGACCGGGAATTGTTAAAGCCCAAGTTCCGAAAATCTTCGCTAAATTACTTTACGGCTCTAAATTTCATAAATTATCTCAGAGTCGCGGGCAGCAAGGCATAGGAATTTCTGCAACAGTTCTTTACGGACAATTAACCACCGGCAAGCCCGCCACAGTCTGGTCGAAAATAGCTTCGAACAAGAAAGCTAATTCTTTCAAATTAAAAATTAATACTCAAACTAACAGTCCAGATGTAGTAGATGAAGAAGAGGTAGATTGGGAAGGTAAAGAGCACGGCACGAAAATCGAAATTGATTTAGAAGGTTCGTATATGAAAGGGCGTCAGTCTGTAGATGAATATCTGAAAGAAACAGCTATCATCAATCCTCATGTTACCATCATATATACTAATCCGGAAGCAAGCCAGGTGATTTATTCTCGGGCAGCCAACCAGCTTCCTCCAGAACCAAAAGAAATCCAGCCTCATCCTTACGGAGTGGAATTGGGTAGATTAATCAAAATGCTGGAAAATACTGAATCCAGAACCTTACAAGCTTTTTTAACTACAGAATTTAGTCGGGTAGGCCCGGGAACAGCTAAAGAGATCTGTGAAAATTCGGCTTTACTTCCTAATACTAAACCGAAAGCGTTTACCCGAGAGATGGCCGAACAGCTCTTTAATGGAATTCAAAAAACTAAGATTATCTCTCCACCTACGGATTGTTTAAGTCCGATCGGGGCGGAATTACTAGAAAAAAGCCTGAAAAAAGAGATTAATGCGGAATTTTATTGTGCGATTACTCGTCCAGTATTTGTTTATCGTGGAAATCCTTTCCTGGTAGAAATAGGAATAGCTTATGGCGGGGAGCAGCCCAAAGATGAACAGATTAATTTATTGAGATTTGCAAATAGGGTGCCTTTACTTTACCAGCAAGGTTCCTGCGCTTTCACTAAATCAGTAATTTCTACTAATTGGAAACCTTACGGGATACAACAAAGTTCAGGTTCGATCCCCAGTGGGCCAGTAACGGTTTTAATGCATATCGCCTCAGTCTGGGTGCCTTTTACCTCTGAATCTAAAGAGGCTCTAGCGCATTATCCTGAAATTATCAAAGAGATAAAATTAGCCTTGCAGGAAGTAGGAAGAAAATTACAATCTTATGTGCATAAGAAAGTCCGGGTGCAGAACCAGCTGGAACGAGCCAACCTGTTTGATAATTATATTCCAGAAGTAGCAGAAAGTTTATTGAAACTTACTGGAGAGCCAAAAGAAGCTTTAATCAAAAAGCTTAAAGAGATGATTAAAAAAGAAGATATTCAGCAAGCCATGCATCAGATGGAAACCCTCAAAGGAGACGTAGAGGAGGAAACTAAATTGGCAAAGAAAGAAGAAGATGAGGATTAAAGATGGCTAAAAGTGAGCAGAAAACAATCAATGAGACGATTAAGTTTGATCCAGTTAGACCTAAGACTAAAAAAACACCAGAATCAGAATTATTAAATTTAGGTCAAGAGATAGTTAAAGATATCAATAAAGGCAAGAATCCGAAGATTGAGTTATCTGTGCGAGGATTAAGTAATGTTATTTATGATAAAGAATCTAAGACTTTAGGTTTAGGGGATAAAACTGCCCAGAGATATTTTTTTAACGTAGCTCATGCTAAAAAATTCCTTCAGACCATCGAAGTTGCCGCGATCTGTAAAAGTTTGTTAAATGTGGGCAAACACGCTAGCTTAAGGGACGTTTTTTATATGGCCAAAAGGACCATTCCCAATACCAAGATCAATATTGTAGACGATCAGAAAGAAACGGATAAAGTAATTGAGGACTTAGAATTAATTACCGATTTCTCTAGAGAAAACTTGCATGTTAATGCCAACAAGATGGGCAGCGTGGCAGGTAAAGTTGTAATTGAAGATTCAGGAGATACCATTGATTGGTCCAAGCTCGGTTCCGGAGGATGGAGCATTCCCAGTAACGTAGAAGAGATTAAATTCAAAAAAGTTGAGGCTAAATATGTAGTTTACATGGAAAAAGCAGCAGTCTGGGAAAGATTGCATGAAGATAGGTTCTGGAACAAGCAGAATTGCATCATCATGTCTTCACAGGGGCAGACGACCAGAGGAATTAGAAGATTATTGCAGAGATTGAGTACAGAACATAAATTGCCGATTTATATTTTAACTGATGGAGACCCTTGGGGATGGTATATTTATTCGGTAATTAAGTATGGATCAATCAGTTTAGCGCATATGGCAGAAGAGATGGCTATTCCTACGGTAAAATTCTTAGGGATCACTATGGATGATATCGTTAATTATGACCTGAAAAGACATTTCATCAAATTAACCGATCAAGATACCTCCAGAATGAAGCAAATGCAAGCCTATGAATGGTTTGTCAAAAACAAAGACTGGCAGCGTCAATTTAAAATGATGAAAGAGTTTAATTCCAAAGTAGAAATTCAGGCTTTAAGTTCTAAAGGAATCTCGTTTATTTCTGAGAAATATTTGCCGGAGAAGATCAGAAAGCAGGATTTCCTGGATTGAGTAATTGAACCGGTTAAAGTTGATTTCTCAAAGTGGGTACATACCCCGCAGCTCTGCTGCGATTCGATAAACACACTTTGAGATTAAAAAACCCCACGGCTCTGCTGTGATTGGGTTTTTTATTACTTTCTCCCCTCTCCTCACAACAAATCCAACACTGCCTTTCTCACCTGCTCATAAGGAATAACCCGCGGGGAAAGCCGGCTAAGATCTCTCTCATACTCTGATTTTGTGACTATTCTTTCTTTGTCCAGGATAAAGCCTTCTTTTCCTAGTTTCTTATCCAACAAAGCTTGGTCAAGTTTTATCCCAGCTTGAATTAGGAACCACAAGTCGTACAAATCTCTTCCTTTCTTTCTCTGAAAAAGGCAGGTAATTTTTTCCACCATTATTTCCTGAAGGTTCATAGTTAAAACTAAAAAATTTTCTCCCGTCTCAGGATATTCACTTTTTATGAGTTTCCACTGGGGCTTTTTCGCAGTTCCTACTCGATAACCGGCATCAATCTTAAACTTATTTCTGGTCTGGGCTGTACCCTGAAAAAGAGGCCCCTCTACTCCGAACTCGCAGGTGTAAGAATCAGGGAAAATCTCCTCTTTTAGAAAGAAACAGTTGATTCCTATCTTCTGGAAGTTCTGAAAGATCTTCTGCACTTCTCCTTTAAACTGAGTTGGATTCTTGATGTTGAAATCCAAATCCTCCGAGAATCTTTCCAATCCCAATAGATACTTGAGGCAAGTCCCGCCTTTAAAGACGGCTTCCTGAAAATGCTGGTAATAAAAATGCAGAAATAACTTCAGGAAGTAATCCTTTTCCTGCTGGTACAAAGGCAATCCGGTTTGCTGAGCAATTCGATTTAATTCTTCTTTGCTAATCATTGATATTCACCTTCCATTTTTGGTTGTATTTTTTGCTAGGTTTAAGAGAGGGATTAAGAGGCACGAATCCTTTGGGAATATTTCGTAAGAAGAACTTTTCTGGAAAAGGCAATTTCAATTCCTCTAGTAAGTATCCGAGGCGGGCAAACAAAGATTTATTTCTGAATTTAATAAGGTATTCTTGTAGTTTTCCTCTTTCTATTGAAGGCCAAGCGGAACTAATTATTTTCCTCAGCTCGTCAATACTTCCTGCTTTTTCCGGCCAATGAAGGCAGTCTAAAATTAGCTTTTCTTTTTCTGCCAGGGCAAAGTTTTGTATTTTGGCATAGCCGAAGAAACGTTTTGGATCCACTTTGGTTACTTCCACTTTTGTTGTTCCAATCTTAAAATTAGGATATTGCTTGGTAGAAATCACCTGTATGGCACTAACTTGCTGCTCAGTAAGACCATAATAAGATGAAGCAGTCCAAAAGCTGATATAAGATGGAGCAGTTAAAGTGGTGGCTGCTAAAAATAAGTTTTGAGGAACTTTCTCCGAGAGAATATATTTATTTTTTTGCAGGTGGAGTATTACTTTTTTACGTTTTAGGGTGAAAAGAGTATTGCTGATTCTAGAGGATTTCCATCCGCTAAGCCTCTTGATTTCTAACGGAGAAAAGACTATTAAGGGCTCCACAGCATTTAGAAGAGCGGCTTCTTGTCGGGAGAGGCTTTTATACTTTTTATAGCTATTCTTTGTTTTTTTCATGTTTTGAATATAAAAAGCATAACTAATATATATACCTTACGGAGAAAAGAGGCATTTTCTGAGAAATACCTTCCGGAGAAGATTCAGAATCAGGATTTCCTGGATTAAGTTGGTTTTACCCCCACAATCATCTCTCTATAAGCGCTTAATTCTAGGGGAACTCCAATTTTAATTAAATCTGCGCTTTCAAACCCAGCATCGCTGATAAGAATCCCGCCGGGAGAGAGTAAATTTATGATTCTGTTTTCATATCCCGAAATTTTCTCTCTCATGATCCGGAAAGCACGTTCAAAATAGAGGTCTATTGGTTTTGAATGAGGAAGATATGTTTTTATGTTATTAGTAATGAATCTTAGATGAATCAGTTTTCTTTTCCAATAGAAAGAGATTCGGTTAAAGTTATTTTCTTCAAAACAAATTCCGATTTCATCTAGAATAGTCTTGATTATACCTAAATTATCTTCTCGATCTACAAAGATAAGATCGGCTTGGGTTACTTTAGGAAATAACCTTTCGAGATAAATCAAAGGGAAAAGAATATCTGCACCGCAGCCGGGATAGAGCAGGGTCAATTCTTTCTTCTCGAAAGGGATTCTGATTGGGTTTAGTAGTTTTAAGTTCTGATAATCTTCTTTGAAGAAATAAGATTTAAGTTTAATCAAGTTGATCTTGTTCTTTTGGTTTAATCCTTTAGTTATAACTGTTCTTTCTTCATAAGAAATTATTTCTCCCATAAAACCTTCATCTTAGGCGAAATATTTAAAAGTTATCTTCTAATTCAGGAAGGGAAGGACCCGTAGCCTAGCCTGGATAAGGCGACAGCCTTCTATGCTTGAAAAGGCAAGGAGAGCTGTAGATCGGGGGTTCAAATGCAAGCAAGTTTCTATAAAATTGCTTGACTGAAAGTCCCCTCGGGTCCGTTTTTTTTGTAATATAAAAATAGGTTAACTTCTCAACTAACTACTATTCTCAAGTTTTGTTCTAGGTTGATCTAATCGAAATTTTTCCCTAGGTCGATTCCTTGCTTCTACCCACGCGAATCTTTCTTTGTAAGTAACTTGCATATCATGAGGTTCTCCACTCATAATCTCGTTAATCTCTCCCACGAAATGTCCAGCTAAAGTATGTTCGTCTTTAGGAATTAACCCAAAAAGATAGAGAGCTTCGGATATTCCCTGTCGACGAGATATTTTTCTTTCGTAAATACCAATTCCCATCGGGTTACCATAAGCACCGCTGATTCTGCGAAGGAGAGTATGGTCTTCCTCTCCTACTTCAACCCATAAGACTTGAGATGATGAATATAAAGTAACACTGGTAGCCGCCCGATCCGTTTCTAAACTGAAAGGGGTTGGACGTAGCAAGTTAGATAGGTCCCTTGCAAAATATCTAAACGTTTCACCGGTTGGAACTGGCTGGTTAATTCCTATTGTAAATTCTTTGGGTAAAGATTCTTGAGGAGAAAGAACTAAGCGATAGACCTCATCTCTTGGTGGTCCAGCCCAGGTTTGTACAGTGAAATCTTGAATTATAGAATAATCTGATCGGGAAAGGTTGCCCATAATCTCTTTGTTAAAGCATCGTTTTATAAATTTGATGAAATAGAGATAAACCTCTACTTACTTAGCTTGATCTCTTCTTTAATCTTCTTTTCAATTCCCTTAGGATGATGGCGATAGAAATATTCTAGATTACTGGCAGATTGGTGCGCCCGGGAATAGATCTGGTAAAATTTGGTGGAAGGAACTATTTTACTTTTAAGCTCTTTAGCCATTAAATTACGTTCGTGTAATTCATGAAGAAGCACAAATTTCATCTCTCGAGGATTTAAATCACTATCAATCCAAACCTCGTTTTTGGGGATGAAATGATAAACTAGATCATGACCGCCTTCAGTGAAATCAATAAAGAATTTGTCTCGAACTAGTTCCCCATTTACCAGCCAAACTTTGAGTTTGCCGCTGTATTTCTTGAACAATTTTTCATGCAGATGGGGCATTAAATTATTTCCATATTTCTGTAGTAATTGTGATTTCTTGCGCTCTTTACTTTCTGCCCGGTCTGCCTGGGTAATGGCTTGATCATAACTTTTACCTTTAGCCATGAGCTGATTTTCAACCAAAAGATGGTCTATGAAATAATGAATTTCATTTCCGTGATGGTACTCTTTATCGATCCAGAATTCGTTTTTAGGAATGAACTTGAAGCGGTAATGCTGGCCGAAATTGGTGAATTCCTCATCGGTATGGCTGCGGATATATTTCCCGCTGACAATAAAGACCTGAAAATGGGCTATTTCTGCATACTTTTTGAGATAGGGCTTTTTCATAGAAGAGCTAAATTTTTAGGATTAATAAAGGTTACGACTGATTTAAAATGGTTTAGAAAGATATTTATACGAAAAGAGAATACTATTTTTAATGGTTCCTTTTCGAGTTTATCTGCGCCCGATGAAGTTAGAGGATGCGAAATTAGTTTCTGATTGGTATAATGATCCTGAAACCAGAAAATACATGAGTACAGTAGTTCGTGGCTATACTTATTATCCGCGAGACATTAAAAAAGAGATTAAAGAGAATAATCCTAAAGAAGAACGATGGTTTATGATTAGTTTAAAATCTAATGGTAAACCTATTGGCCAAGCAGGAATTGATGAGTTAGATTTCCTGGATAAAAGGGGGGAAATCTTCTTTTTGATTGGGAATAAAGCAGAGAAAGGCAAGGGATACAGCCACGAGACCATCCGGCTGCTGATAGATTTTGCTTTTAAGAGATTGAAATTAAATAGCCTCTATGCTACGGCCACGGTTAAGAATCTACCTTCTATAAAAGTTTTGGAAAGGGCAGGTTTCCGCAAGATTGGGGTCAGGCGGGAATATAATTATATCGGTGGAAAGTTTTGGGATGAGATCTTGTATGATCTTACAAAGAAAGATTACCGAAAGTTGTATCCTAGGTAAAATCATCTTTCTACTAGAAAATTATATAAATAAAGGTTTGAACTTATTAAATTCTGCGTCCGTAGCCAAGCGGCTAAGTTTACCTCAACGAAAAAGTTAGGTAATAGCAAGCAATCGCCTGCAGATCCGCTAGGATGAGCTTCTGATGGAAGCGATGAAAAGAAGACAGCGATGATTCGGGGGTTCGAGTCCCTCCGGACGCTCCATTTTTTTTAAAGATAAGATAAATTCCAACCATTCTAGGTATTATAACACGGACGAAAGTGTACTGCTCTAGGATTCTTCATTTCTACGGCTACTTTTTCAGCTTCAGCGATACAAGAAACATATTTCCATTCTTTAGTAATGGTATCAATTACCGCAACTCCATCTTCAGGGTGTTTAGCCCTGATTTCACCGTGTAATTCTTCAAAAAGTTCCTCTCCCTTAACCATTACTTGTTGTCCATATTGATGTTGACGTGGAGTACGATAATGTTTTAATGCTTCAATTACGTCCCCTTCATCAATCGCATTATTCCAAGGTTCGTTGTTTCTTCGACTTAACAAATACTTGACTACCAAAGGATCTATCATCTCTTCCAAAATAAATGTTCTAACTTTTCCCATTTAAGGTCCAAAATAACTTTAAATTTATAAAGACATCTATACTCCAAATTATAATGCCCAAAAAATCTTTATCCTCTCTGGAACTTACCGCCATCGTCAATGAGCTGCAATTCTTAGTAAGAGGCAAGATTACCCAGACCTATCACCAGGAGAATGAGTTTATTTTTCAGTTGCATTTACCTTCCCAAGGTAAAGTTCTCTTAAAGATTGTCCCGGGGAAGTATTTGTGTTTAACCGGGAAAAAAGACGTGCCCTTAAAACCATCCAGTTTCTGCATGCAGCTGCGCAAGTACTTGGATAATATTCAAATCCAGAAAATAGAACAGAAAGGGTCAGAGAGAATCGTTATTTTTGAATTGGAGAAAAAAGAGAAGTATTACCTGATGGTAGAATTGTTTTCTTCAGGTAATTTAATCTTAACCGATGAACAAAACAATATTATCGCAGCTTTAGTGCAGAGAGAGTGGAAAAATAGGACGATTAGAGTAAGAGGAAAATATGTCTTTCCGGAAGCGGGAGCTGACTGGAAAAGTATTTCTGAGAAAGAATTGGTCACTTTGCTCCAGAAAAGTGAGAAAAAGAATTTAGCCACCTCTTTAGCTACAGAATTGGGTTTGGGAGGATTATATGCAGAGGAAGTTTGTGCTCTGGCAGAAGTTGATAAAAATAAGCTGCCCAAAGAGATAACTGAAAAAGAAGTTAAGTTGGTGATTAAAACCATTAAACAATTGCTGGAACAGGTTAAAAAACCAGCGGGATATATTTACGAGGAACAGATTACTCCCTTTCCTTTAGCGAAGGGGAAAGAACTGAAGAAAACCAATACTTATAATGAAGCGATTGACACTTTGAATCCGTTTAAGATTGTTTCTCCCTACCAACAAAAAATAAAGTCTTTGGAAAGAATGATCCTTACCCAGGAAGAGGCGAGGGGAGAGCAGGAAGGAAAGATCAGCTTAAACCAAAGAAAAGGGGAAGTAGTATATGAAAATTATACTGCTTTACAGAAACTGCTTGATTTTGTCAAAGAGCAACGGAAATTAGGCCAGGAATGGAAAGAGATTGAGATGGAATTAAAGAAACTAAAAAAGATTAAAACTGTGGATCTGGTGAAGAAGAGGGTAATGGTGGATTTTTAGCTAGATTATTCTGGTTTACCTTAACATAATTCTCTTGAACTTCTTGCATTCCAGGCAGGAGATGATTACTTTTCCAGCCCGGGTTCTAATTCGAGAGTTAATTCCCGGTTTTAAGAATTTATAACAATGTTTACAGAATTTGCTTTTCAGCTCGGGAGGAAGCCGGACTTTAACTTTCATGGCGATTTTTCTGGCTAGAGTAACGTAACGATTGGCCAGAGACTTATCACTAGAGAAAACTTCTTCCGCCTGCTGAAAAAGAGTTTTGATCCTGCCCTCAGCTATTTTCTTGATTTTAGGTTGGTCTTTCATCTACCGGCAACAATCAAACTGCTGGTTAATCTTACGTCTTCCCGAGAGCGGACTTTTTCCATCACAAACAAGCCTAACTCTTCTGCTTCGGACAATTCTACTTCTACTATCAAATCCCACTCCCCAAACAAGATATGGGCGTTCTTCACTTCCGGATAAGATCTTAGCTCTTTCAGCAATTTCTGTTCACTTCCCTCCTTCAAAGAAATTAAAACAAAAGCTTTCATTTTTTCCACCGAATTTAATCAAGGCAGCTGAAATATATAAAATCTTCTATACTCAACGCGTTAATTAAGGAAAAGTATAAATATCTTGGTCTCTATTTAGAGTATATGCTTAAAAAAGGTCGGCCCTTAAGAAGCCCAATCAGAGAGAATATTGTAGAAATCCTTTATTTTTTAGAGCAAGGCTATGGCTATCAGATCTGCAAGATTTACAAAGAGATTTTTCCCCTGGTTACCCAGCGCTCTATCTATTACCATCTGCGCAAAGGGATTATTACCCAAGAAATTAAGATCAATAAAGTTAAAGAAGAGAAAGGAGATTATTCCTGGGGCAGTTCGGTAGAAAAAGTATATTATGAATTGGGAGAATCAGCTCAGCCGAAGGGAGATAAGAGGGTTCAGGATTATTTGAAGAAAAATAATCAACTTTAAAATGATTTTAAAGAGATTTATAGACCGGAAATTGGTTACATAATTCTTTAACTTCTTCTTTGATTTTAAATTTTAAATCTTTATTTTCCCTATCTTTAATCACTTTACTGATCCATTCTCCTACTAATTTCATCTCAGATTCTTTCATCCCACGAGTAGTTAGAGAGGGAGTGCCGATGCGTACTCCACTAGGCTTGAAAGGGGTAGAGGGATCATAAGGGACAGTATTACAATTAGTGCAGATGCCTGCTTCTTCTAAAGCTATGGCCGCAGGCTTACCTAAGCCAATTCCGAAATTGCGCAGATCAATTAAAATCAGATGATTATCAGTTCCGTTAGTTACTAGTTTAATTCCATTAGCCATTAAGGTCTCTGCAAGAACTTTGGCGTTTTTAACAATCTGGTGAGCATAATCTTTGAATTCTGGCTGCAAAGCTTCCTGGAAACAGACTGCTTTTCCTGCAATAATATGTTGGTGGGGACCGCCCTGTAATCCTGGAAAAACTGCCCGGTCTATTTTCGAAGCTAAATCTTTGGCTTTTTTTGCTTCTTTTTCTTCTAGTCCGGAAATATTAGCTAATCTATCTTCTTTCTTACAGAGGATGATGGCGCTTCTTGGCCCACGCAAGGTTTTATGGGTAGTGGTCATGACTACATCAGTAAAAGGAAAGGGACTGGGATGGACCTTACCTGCGACCAAGCCAGCAATATGGGAAATATCTGCAAGAGAGTAAGCTCCCACTTCTTCAGCGATTTGATGAAAAGCTTTAAAATCGAATTGTCGGGGATAGGCAGTAGCTCCGGAAACAATAATCTGAGGTTTTTCTCTTAAAGCTAGTTTCCTAATCGCATCTAAATCTAATAATTCAGTCTCTTTATCTACAGGATACTGCACCGAGGTAAAATATTTTGAAGAGAAGTTTACGGAATGGCCGTGAGTTAAATGCCCGCCCATATCTAAACGCATTCCTAAAATCTTATCTCCGGGATTAAGCAAGGCATGATAAACAGCCATATTGGCTGGACTGCCAGAATAAGGTTGAACGTTAACATGTTCTGCACCAAACAAGCTCTTGGCTCGTTCTATGGCCAGATTTTCTATTTGATCGACAAATTCATTGCCTTGGTAATATCTTTTTCTAGGATAGCCCTCACTATACTTGTTGTTTAAGACTGAACCACAGGCTTCTAATACGGCTAAACTAGCGTAATTTTCAGAAGGAATAAGTTGTAATTGCTCTTTCTGGCGCAGGATTTCCTGCTGGATCGTTCGATAAACTTCCGGATCTATTTGATTTAACATTATTTTAAATCTCTTTTTTTGGTCTTGATTTGATTCACTCTTAGAGTGGTTCGTATTTTCCATTACCATATTTGCACATTACTTTTAGAGGCAATACTGCCTCCCAACCGACGTATCCACCTGGTTTAGGACAACCGTTTTTATCTAGAAAAGATTCTATACAACCACCAAGCCTACCCATTAAAGAGGTTTCTTTTTCCCTTAGCGCTTGTTCAGCCAAAACACATTTTCCGAATCTTCTATCTCCTTGTTGATCTATTATAACTATGGTATTAGCACCAAAAGGACAAGGAATAGATGGGACTTGAGCGATCCTAATTTCTAATGGTTTAGAGTCTGAGAGCATTTTATCTTTAATATTTAGTTAAAATCATTTAAATAGGTTGTGTATTCTTGTTCAAAAGGCGAGGTTGTTTTCTGATATAAATAATTAATTTAAACTCTAAATAATCTTTTTTACTCTCAATCTTCCATTGCTCTTTATTAAATTTAGGGAAATAAGTGTCACCAGCATACTCTTTTTTTAGGTGAGAGAGATACATTTTATCTGCAAAAGGAAAGAACTGTTGATAAATTTCTGAGCCTCCGATGACAAAAATGTTTTGGCCATAAGATTCAGCTTTGGCAATGCTTTCGGCAATGGTGGTGCAGACTTCCACTCCGGGCAAAGCAGTTTTTGTTTTGCTTAGAACGATATTTTTTCGATTGAGCATGCCTCTGCCAATCGTAGCATAAGTCTTTCTGCCCATGATAATGACTGCATCTTTAGTAATTTCTTGAAATAAGTTAAACTCTTCGGGAATATTCCAGGGCATTTTGCGGTTATTTCCGATAACTCCATTTTTGGCGATGGCAGCGATAAGATTGATCATTTTGTTGTTTTTGTAATTTTGGGAAAAGTTTTTGATTAAACTAATTTCTTTGCATCTGCACCTAAAGCTTGCAGTTTCTCTACTGTTTTTTCTTCCTGACTTTTTCTGCCTTCTTCACCAGAACTTAAATCTACCTGAATATATGGGCTGAGCAAAGGCAGATATGGTTCAATCAATCTGAACATCTGCTGACAGATGGTTCGGTAAGAATGATGGCCGGCAGGGGTGGTTCTTAATTCGATAACATAAACAAATTGCCGAGGGTCCATCTGCCATAAAATCTTTTGTTTATGTGCAAACATAATTATATATTCTGCTAATCGGGGAGACTTTTTTTTAATCTGACGATGCAAGATGGTGGTTTTTTCTGCACAATGTTGCATCTTCTGTTTGATTTCAGCTAGTTCAGGTTCATTTTCAACAAATTGAGGATATTCGAATCCTATCTCCGCAGTTATCGGTGCTCTTAAAAATAAATTCCGGCGATGGCGTTTAAGGTCACGATAGGCACCATAATCTAAAGTAAGTTCAAAGGTAAGAGTTCCGGTTTCAGTGCAGTTGGGGAAAGGATCAAATTTTCCCCTACTGGCTAAAAAGTTTTCAAAGATTTCTTTGACTAAATCTAGATTTTTTCTACAAAGATTTAAGAAATCAATAAAACTGTTTCCGCCAGGAATGTTTTCGAATAAAATGGTGGCAGCGATTCGCTCTTCCATTTCTGGAGTCAGATCAATTAATTTTACTGCCTCCGGATCTCTTCCGGCATTGGCGGTTGGAAGGGGCAGGATTAAGTTCTTACTCACTTCTATAAGGGCAGCTTTTCTTTTAATTTGGTATTCGTTAACCGCTACATGGCTTAATAGTCCAGGAGATACTTTTTTGCCCTCTTCCATTAAAGCTTTCCCGATAGCTCGGATTTCTTCTCGTTCATCGCTGAGCAAAAAAGAGATCTGTCTTTCTGCTTCTCGGGTGGGCCAGACTACTCCTAGGGAAGTGAGCATGGTGGCAGGAAGAAAATAACGGATAAGGTCAAAAGTTTTAGCGTTGATAGTTCTCTCGAAAGCAGCTTCAGTCTTGAATTCGTTGCGGTTTAATCTTTTTTTAATAAAAGCGCTAACTATCTCTTTTGCCTGTTCATAATTAGTCATCAATAAATTGTTCCACTCCCTGATTTCAGCAGAGAATTCTTCTAAATCGGTGGGAACAATCAACGAATTTCGAGAAAATTCTACATAGCGGGTAGATTTTTCTTGGTAAGCGCCCAGACGAGCTTCTTCAATAGGATTTACTGCCGTTTGAGTAATGTTTTCTATGGCAAATCTGACGATATCGGAATCTTTCAAAGAATCATGGCCGTATTGTACTGCCCATTTGCGCATAAACTGTTCAGCTTTACTTAAGAAAAAAGTAAGGTTTAAACCAGCTCCGCTTTTTATTTGCTGAGCCATCTCTTTGAGGGTAACTAAATCTTCTTTAGGTAATTTTTTTTGCTTAAATTCTTCTTCCATCTCAGTAAAAATTTCTAAAAAACGTAGGCGCATGGAAAGCTGGCTTCGGCTGTATCCGCCTTCCAATAAAGCCCAAAGAGAATTAGGTAAAGCATCTGTGGCAGCATAGATATTTTTATCTAAATTAGTAAAAAAATGTTTTAAAACGATCTGTTCATCTAGAGTAAATTCTCTCTGCTCTAAAGTTGGGCCAAAAGTATTAGTTTTTATTAGATTTTCTGCTTCTCGCAAGATGATCACCCCCCTTAAATAAGAGATGCACAATCTTTAAAAAAGTTATGCTCTTGGGATGTGCCGAATGCAGAAAATACTTAATTATTTGTATGGGTTGAACCAGTGGGGAGTAAAGTTAAGATTAGAAGAGATGGAGAAGCTGATTAAAGCTCTGGATCATCCCCAAGATAAGTTTAAGTCTGTGCATGTAACCGGAACTAATGGTAAGGGAAGCACCTGTGCTTTTCTGGCTAGCATTTTAGAGCAGGCAGGATTTAAAGTTGGGTTAAACACCAGTCCGCATCTAGTCCGGTTTAATGAACGGATAAAGATTAATGGAACGAATATTTCTAACAAAAAACTGGCGGAATTAACCGCAGTAATTAAAGAAAAAGTGGAGAGCAATCAAATCTCTACTACTTTCTTTGAGTTTACTACTGCTCTGGCTTTTCTTTATTTTGCCCATGAAAAAGTAGATTATGCCGTTATAGAAGTGGGGATGGGGGGAAGATTAGATGCTACTAATGTGCTTCTTCCGGAAATCAGTATTATTACTAGTATAGATTTAGACCATACCGGAAATTTAGGAGAGACTAAAGAATTAATTGCTAAGGAAAAAGCAGGAATCATTAAAGAAAGTAGGCCGGTAATTACTGCGGAAACCGATCCTAAAATAATTGCTTTGTTTAAAGAAATCTGTCAAGAAAGAAAAATTATTCTGTTGGTTTTAGATGAGGTTCTTAAAGCAGAAAAGATTAAATCTGACCTAAAGGGCCAAACTTTTCGGATGAGCGGGATCATTAATAATACTTTTAAAATTAAATTATTAGGAGAATATCAACTTAGAAATGCTAGTTTAGCGGTCTTGACTGCGCATCAATTAGGTATTTCGTTGGATAAAATCAAAACGGGATTAAAAAAAGCAGTCTGGCCGGGAAGGCTGGAAATAATCAGAAAAGATCCTTTAGTGATTGTAGATGGATCGCATAATCCGCAAGGATTTAATACTTTAAAAAGTTTTTTAGATAAAAATATATTTAATAAAGATAATCCTAAAAAGATAATTTTGGTGCTGGGGATAGCTAAAGATAAGAAGCGGGAGGAGATGCTGCCTCTGATTGTACCTCTGGCGGAACAAGTGATAGTTACAGAAGGAAATTTTAAACCTACTCCGGCAGATATTCTGGCTGAAGAAGTAGCTAAATATACGATAAAAAGTATTCCAATCAAAATCATTAAGAATAGCTGGGAAGCGGTTCAGGAAGCTTTGAAATTAGCGGAGAAAGAGGATTTAGTCTTAATTGCAGGGTCGTTGTATTTAGCTGGAGATGTGTTGAGATATAAATCCAAGATTCGCAATTTATATAAATGAATTCTCTTTCGTAATCAAATTGATGAAAATTGATTGGAAAAATTGGTTTACTCCTAAGCGGATAATTTTCTTAGCGCTATTCTTTATTTTAGTCTTTATTGCTAATAGAATAAACTTTTCTTCCTTAGTAGGAACGGAAAATCAATTTTTTACTTTATACCAATTCTTTGGGCCGACTGCAGGAGCTTTCCTAGGCCCTATATTTGGAATGATCTCAGTAGCTTTTGCCCAGATTACAGATTTTATGGTCGCAGGGAAAGAATGGAGTTTGATTAGCGTTTTAAGATTCCTGCCCATGTTACTGGCAGTTTGGTATTTCGGCAGCAAAAAAAAGTATGTGGGTGTGATTGTTCCTATAATTTGTATGATTATGTTTATAGCTCATCCAATCGGCAGACAAGTTTGGTTCTTCTCTTTATATTGGTTGATTCCGGTTTTAGCAGTATTAATTCCTGAAAAAATTCCCGGCAAACTATTACTGAGAAGTTTTGGAGCTACTTTTACTGCTCATGCGGTTGGTGGGGCGATCTGGATTTATACTGTGCCCATGACTGCAGGCCAATGGGTAGCTTTAATTCCGGTAGTAGCTTATGAACGGATCTTGTTCGGATTAGGTATTGCTGGCTCTTATATCATGTTTAATACGGTTTTGGATTATATAGTAGAAAAATGGAAATTAAATCTTCCAGCTAAAACTTTGTTCTTAGAGAAGAGGTATACTTTGGCTGGTCTTCTGAATTGGAAGAAAAATAGTGCTTAATTAAACTCATAGGAATACAATGGAGCTTGCACAAATTCTGGGTTGGATTGCAACTTTCTTATTTTCTATTATGGTTATTCCGCAGATAATCAAGACGGTTAAATCGAAAGATACCAGCGGGGTTAGTCTGCTTTTATTTGTAATTTTTTTAATCGCTAATATTATTGCCTTAATTTATGCTATCTTGATTTATCAACTTCCTCTGATCATCAAATATATTATTGCGATTATTACCACTATTACTTATATTCTTATCTTTTGGCATTATTACTTGCAGAAAAAGAGAAAAAATTTAGTAGCGGTTTAATCAGCTTAAACTCCTAACCATCCTTTCAATACCGGATAGATCAGGTTTAAAATTAGAACTAAAAAGAAAAAGACGCTGATTCTCCTGTACCAATTTTCTCCTTTAGCTGGACCATGGCGTTTATGTAGATAAACTTGAGTCATTCTTCCCCCATCAACTAAAGGTAAAGGCAATAAATTAAACATTCCTATTCCCAGACTTAAAAAGAAAAGCCATTTGAAAAAGCCTTTAAACCAATAATATACTTTTCCCCAAAACTCAAACCCAACTTTTAGTCTACGTTCGTCTTTCATTCCCTGAATTCCAACATAGCCATGATTGAGTTCTTCTCCAGGATATTCTCCAGCAGTTAATTTAAATTCTCCTTGATCTGTGCCAATAAGCAGTTTTTCTCCCGGAGAGGTCTGGAGCATCTTATAAGTGAAATCATTAAAAGAATTGATGGTTTGGCCATTAAATTTGTTGACGATCATTCCATCTTTCAGTCCAGCCTGGGCTGCGGGAAGGGTTTGATCAATTAAAGTGAAAGAAAATCCAACCGGCTCAGAGATCTGGTTTTCGTAAGGGGCTAAAGCCAGAGGATTAGCGACATAAGGTAAGAAGAGCAATATTAATATCCCTAGAAGAATATTAGAAAAACTTCCTGCAGCTAAAATTGAGTATTGGACGATATCTTTCTGTTTTCTTAGCTTCTTTTCATTAGGCTCGACGAAAGCTCCGATGATCGGGCCTAAAAAAACAAACCCGGTATTCTCAACTTCCACCTGGTGTGCTTTGGATACAATCCCGTGAGAGAATTCATGGATGATAGCGATAACGAAAATAGCGATAATCCAATACCAGAAAGGGAGCACTCCCAATCCGGGAACGTTTATTCCGGGCAGAACTAAAGAGACTCCGGAAACTGCCACAGGAGAAACCATTAAATCGTAAAGATTTTTGATGAGCAGATAAGAAATGAAGATTAAGCCAATATAACCTGCACCCACTCCAATGTATCCTAGTAGAATGATCTCTTCCCGGAATTTATTCACGCATTTCTGGATGAACTTTAAGCCGAACTTAGTACGGTAAAGAATAATAATTTTAGCCTGAAAATCTAATTTTTTTCTTTTCCAAACTAGAAAAAGTATAATTAAAATATAAAATATGATGATTACTTTATATTTTAAAATATAATTTAAGAGTAGTTCAAACATCTATAACCTCTAGGTTGGTTTACTTCTTCCTTTTCGGGCGAAGCGTTTTGGAGCTGCAATTGCGGCAGCTAATCTTTTTCTGGGCTACTTTTAGGCTAGGTGCACGAATTTTAGCCTTACATCTGCGGCAGACGAAAATGTTCTTTTGTTTTCTGGCCAGGGCCTCTTCGAATTTAGTCATTTCTATTTCACCTGTTTTATTACTTTATTACCCATGAGGATCCAGTAAAGTACTTCAGTACCTTCTTTCACTTCAGCTTTTAATTCTTCAGGAATGTCCATTTCGAAAGTTTCATAACTTTCGGTGTCCATAACATTAGCTTTATCCCCGACAATGGATAAGACCTGAGCAGATTTTTTTTCTATTATTGGTGCTTCCACTCGATCATGGCCAGGCATGACCAAATTTCTTTTCTTTCCGTCTAACATGCCCACGGCCATTAAGTTGACTTTAGCGTGCCCATGCTTTCCCGGACGGGAGGTAGCAAGATCTGTGACCTTACAGGGCGCTTCATCAATTATAATCGTATCACCTTTCTTTAAACTGCCCACACTAACCATTTTTTTCTCATACATAATAAACCACCTCGGTTAAATTAGGATTTATTGGCTAAATGGACGTCTTTATCAGTTACGGTTTTCCTGCCGGCATGTTCTGCGTACTTCTTAGCTTCGGCAGCAAGCTCTAAAGCTTTCTGTTCCAAAACTTCAGCCAGAGCAACTTTGGCCTCGTCAGAGACCCGTAAAGCACCTGCTTCGCGCAGGATTTTGTCCATAGCATTATAAGATAAAAAGCTCTTTTTGGTCATAAAGAAGCTTAAATTGAGGTTATTTTTAAAGGTTTCCGTTGGCTTTAGTGATTGCGGAGCAAATTTTATTATTTTTTTTGCTTATTTGAAAAAATTCCAAAAAGAAGCTCTTTTAGGCACTGGCCTGCGTTTACGGATTAAAGCACTAATCTCTTGCTCTAATTGGGATTTATGGGGATAATTATTCTCGTCTCTACGGAAATCTCGGGTATGAAAAAAGCTGGTTCCGTTTTTATGTTTGAATTTATGCTGCTTATGGAGCAATTCATGATAGATCAGATAATCTAATAATTCTGGTTTTGAACTTTGAAATAAGGTAGAAACAGTAATAGTATCATTATGGAAATTGTAAGAGCCGAGTTTCCTTCGGGAATCTGTGCCCCATTCTAAATTGGGCTTTTCCATTTGGTTGTAAAAGAAATTTTGGTTTATTCTTGCGAAAGAGGAGTCGAGAATCGGATCGGATTTGTTCTTTTCTGTAAGCAGAGGAATGTTCTTAATGAAATTATGATATAGTTCTATATTAGGAGAAGTAGCTCTTTTTTTGAAGATTTTTAGTAATAAGGTCTGGATCAGGCCAATTTTGATTTCATCATCAATATCTTTCCATTGCAGATTGAGATGGAGAGAGATGCGGTTATGGGCGAGTTTAATGTTAGCATTGAAATCTGATAATCTGCGATTATATTCGAGATAGGTTTGATAAGTGAATTCTTGATCTGGAAATAAACGCTGGAATGATTCCTGGATAAGGGCCATACTAAGTTAAGATAAAGTAAGATTTATATAAATTATGGGGGTGGAAATACTTTCAAAAACAGAATCAGGCCCGTTTGAGAATCTTCACTATCCCTTTGTTGGCATCTACTTCTACCAGATCGCCGTCATGAAGGACTTGTGTAGCTACTTTTGTACCAACAATACAAGGTAAACCAAATTCTCTGCTTACGATGGCAGCATGGCAAGTTAGGCCACCAACATCAGTAACTATTGCGGCAGCTTTTTCCATCAAGAAAACATATTCCGGGCTGGTCATTGCGGCAACAAGAATATTTCCTTTTTGAAATTTATTGCTTTTAAAAGGATCAAAAATAATACAAACTTTACCTTGGACCATACTGTTTTTGCCTTTACTGGCAATAGTTCCCGAAAATTCGGTTATTCTCTCAGAAATTTTTTCTTGGGTGTAAGTATTCCATAAAGAAACTGCTTGTTCCGGGGAGAGATTAGTTAAAGTTTGATTAACGAATATTCCTAACCCATCTTTCCTTTCAAGAAGCGTAGGAAAGATTTCTTTATTTTCAATTAAATCCCAGATCTCTGAGTAAGAAAGATTGAGAAAGTCATCATATTTATACTTAAATCTTCTAACTAGTTCTTTTAAAAGCAGATCTTTATAATGCAGATAGATGAAGATATGTTTTTTCCGTTCATCCTGCCAAGAAATGATCTCACTAACAGCGTGAGCAATAGCAATAACTTTAGAGGGTATTTTTAGTTCTGAGATTAAATTTTCTTTTTCTTGCACCACAGCTTTTACTCGTTCTTTTATATCTTTTCGAAAGCTTGGTTTAAGTTTAATTTTCCTCTCTTTAAAAAAACCGACAGAAAGAATTTTTGTTCCAGCATAACTGTTTTGCAGCCAAAAATACTTCTTCTGGTGAGATTGAATATTTTTTGTCTCGGCAAGCTCAATTTCTTCTTCTTGGTAGAATGAAGATTTTTCCGGGGCAGCTAAAATCTCTAAAGCAGACCTTAGTTTTTCTTCATTGAGGATATATTTTTTTAATTCTTCGGTGAGAATTTCTTCAGAACCATAACCCGCTAATTCGCTGGGAATAGTCAAGTTCCAAAAACGAATTGTTTTCTCAAAAAAAGTGAACCAAATTGCTTTTAATTCAGCAGTGCTTAATTTTTCTAAATCAGTTTCTAAAAGTTGATCTTGAAATCGGTTTAATTCTTCTATACGCTTTAACCATCTATGATAAATATCATCTCTTGTCTTTTGATTAAACATGTATTTAAAGAAAGCTACTTTACCTGCTTGTCGTAAAGCAGGAAATTCATTAATCCAAAGAATTTTACCTGATTTAAATAAAACTAATGTATCTGGCCATCTTTCGCCGGAAAATTCTTTTCCAAAGGTTTGAGAACATACCGAAAGAAATTCAGAAACAAAATAATATTTGGCGGGGATTGGGCCCCATTTGAAAATTTCCTTCTTCGAATCAATCATTTTTTATCCAATCTCAAACCTTAATATCGCCGCAACTCCGCCCAAATCGCGCAGCTGCACCCCTTCCCTGGTCTCAGTAGAAATAATCTTTACTTCTGCCCCTTGAGCTTTAGCTTTTTCTTCCCATTCGAATAGTTTATCTTCAGGAATAACTTCAGAAATCAATAAGACATCCACTGCTGCCATCTCAATCGCTTTCAAGGTTTCTTTCTCTCCATAGGTAACTTTGCCAGGATTATCCAGCATTTGTTTGAAGAATTGCTGCATGGATTTTTTTTCTATGGCTACTTCTTCCTGAGCAAGAAGATCTTCGGATTTATCCAATAATTCCTGCAATCCGAACTCGTCAGTATAAGATAAATCTTTAGTGCCGATAATTTTCTTCTTTAAATCTCCGGTTAAAGCGTCTTGGTTGAGGAAATCACTTACAGTAATTCCGGGTCCGCCGATAATGATGCCTTTCAGATTATTGCCCAAAGGTAGAAACTGTTCTTTCATATATTCAGCGATCTTCTTGAAATGGTCTTTGTAAGCGCCTTCGCGGATACGTGAGTAACGGGCTGCTGATTGACCGCCAGCTTTGGTCTTTCCCGGAACTTCGGAATGAGTTTTCTGGAGAGGAAAGATTGTTTTTCCTCGTAATAAAGCTAAGGTGGCGTCCCTGCGGTCAAATACAACTAAACCATAAACTGTTTTCTCTGCGAGCATCTCTTCCAGAATGTCAGTGACGAAATTCTTATCGCAGCGATAGATGCGAATGTTTAAGGGGATTGGTGGTTCGATGCTCCAGACTCGTAAATCTTGTTTACCTTCAGAAGCAGCTACGTTCCCGGAGAATATAGCTAACCCATTGGGAGGATTTTTTCCTACGGTACGTAAATGCTGGATCATCTTTTCCAGGGCAGACTGGACGTTTTTTCTGGTATTAGCGGATTTAATGTTAGAGGCAGTACCTTGCTCTTCAGCGAGATGATTGATGATCTTAGTCATCTCATAGCCGGCGGGGATATAAACGGAAACGAATTCGGTATGGGGAGCCTTATGGCTATGTAATTCCCGAATTAATTTCTTTAAGTGCAATTTTTCCTGAGCGTTAATAGTCGCCATGTTTTTATTAAGAACTAATTAGGTTTATAAAGATTTAGATGAATTTGGCTCTGTAGAAAGTTCTGAAAAAGTCGCCTTGGCCGGTGCCTTCGCCTTTTTCTTGCGGTAGTTCTTAAAGAAAAAGTAATTTAATTATCTCTTACGACTGGTTTAGCTCAGGCACCCTTTTGGCCTAGGCGGCGACTTTTTCTACAGAGCCGATGACTTTAGTTGTTAAAAGAGCGGGTTTGACTTTGATCCATTGTTTTAAGAGCGAATTCTCTTTGGCTATATCTATAACCTTTAATTTAGACCCATTTTCTTTAGCTTCATTTAAACAAACCTGAAAGATTTCTGAATCTAAATTCTCTCGAATCTTTTGCGGAGAATATTTTCTCTGTTTCAATCTTTTTTCTAGTATTTTTAAATTTGAAGAAGTGAGCACGATACAGAGATTCACCATTTTTTTGGGCAATTGATGAGAAATATGAGAATCGAGAATAAGATTTTTCTTTGATTCTTTTAGTTTTTTGGTTACGAGTTTCTTTAATTTATTAAAATCAATCTCCCAACATTTTTTGTGAGGGTTATATCTGGTAGAAAGATTTGAATAATACTTATGCAGGTCTAATCTTTCCCAGCCCAGTTTCTTGGCTAGGAATTTAGCTAGAGTGGATTTACCAGTTCCGGGAGTGCCGGTGATAATAATTAATTTCATCTCTTAGACTAAAGAAATTAAAGGATATAAAGGTTTAGTTTTAAACTTGCCTTACCCCCCCGTTAGTAAAAATAATCACAGTTCCAAGATTTTCTTAATCCTAACAGTTATCTTATGCCTCTTAAACAGCTGATGAAAAAGAACAGAATAATCCCAATCAACTAATAGACTACCTTTTCCTAATCTCTCTCCAGAATATTTCTGAATCAATCCCAAATAAAACTTTCCTTTTTGTTTATAGCCGAATAATTGTTTATTGAATAATACTCTTCGAGAATTTGGGGAGATGTTTTCCCAGGTAAAGAGGACCTTTGGCTTCCCTTTGATTTCTGGATTGAACCTCCCGTAAAGAACAATTCCATTGCTGATGATGCTTGATTTCAGCTCTTTCCATTTCCCTAATTCGCCTACCACCAGCTTTAGCTCATTCTTTATCCCCAGCAATTTCCAATATCTTAGGAATTTAACGGATTTATAAAATTCAGCGGTGATCTTCTCCATTTCATTTTCAGTGGATTTATTCTCTTTGACTAGATCTATAAATAAATCAATATCACTATTTCTATCAGCTTCTTCTCTGGCTACTGAGCCAAATAAAATGATATGTTTAATCTGATTTTTGTCTTTAATCTTCTGAATCAGAAAAGAAGAAAAGTCCAAAGCATAGGCGATTAATTTAGAATTCATTTAATCCCGTTTCCCTGAATTTATCTTTAAGTTGGTTAAAATCCAAGATTGTTTTCTCAATAAGTTCAACTTTCTGGGATTTTCCATAACAGAGAATATTTCTTTTCTCTTCTATTTTGAACATAAGTTCTAAAATCTCTTTTTTGTTGGGGAAATCGAAAGGAAATTTCTCCTCCAACTTTCTTTTGGAATTAAACCAATCGTGCTTTACCACGAAACCAGGGTCAATCAGGCTTTTCTGGTGCAAGAAAATTTCCAGCATATCGATGGCAGCAGCGGAGGCATTAAAGCCAATAGTTCTCTGCCTTTCTATCAATCCTTTTTCAATGCTTTCTTCTAATACCTCTAAACTTTCTCTTAAGTTTTTCCAATGGTCTTCTATTTTCATGGGTTTAAAATGTTCAAGATTTTTGGATTATTCAGCCTTGGAAAAGCAGCCCAATATATAAACTTTTAGTTTCAATTGTAACTAAACCATAGTTTCAAATGAAACCACACCGGATGATTTTTAAGAACTTATTATTATTATTATCGGCGTTATTATTATTCTTTACAAAGAAGAATTTGTTTTCTCTTTTTCGTCAGCCTGCTTAATCCCCTTCCCATGTTTCAAATGGTGCTGTTTAAGGAAACGATGGACTAAATGCTGATGCAATACTGATTCTACTACTAAGATAATTAAGAATAAGACCATAGCATAGCCGATTAATAAAGTTAGGTCTAGCCAAAGATCGCTTAAAGAAGTACCAAAGATGAAAACTTCCCTAATTAATTTTTCAGCGATCACAAAAGGGTTGTAGGAAGTGATTTCTCGAAGTGCAGCGGAAATACCTTCTAAGGGCAGAATCACCCCGGAAATGAACAAGAAGATGCTTCCTACAGAGATAGAAGCTAAAACTCCGGTTTCTTCAGAGACGAAAACATAGCCGATCAACATGCCCAAGAAAGTAAAGACTGAGGCAGCGAGGAACAAAATCAAGGCCATGGCTGGAAGGGCAAGCAAGGCATTATCCAAGAAGAATAAAGATAAACCTAAAATAATCACAATTTGAAAAATAATTAAGATTAGATTAGTTAAATAAGTAGAGATAATAAAAGTAGTTTTACTAATGGGTAAAAAGAAATTTCTTAAGAAAGCAGGGCTATTCTTTTCCATCATGACTAAAGTAGTTCCTAATAATAAAGAGCTGAACATGACCACTAAAACTAAAATTGTTGGAAACAAATAATTTAAGAAAGTTCCTTTTTCGCTTACTGTTTCTATTTTCATCACTAGAGGAGAGGAGATAGTTCCTGCTTGGGTAACTTTCTGGGCTTCCAGATTAGCAGTAATTTCATTCAGTCCAGCTTGAAGGCTGTCCAGAGCGCTGACCCCTTCAGCTAGGGCAGTAGATGCTACAGCGAGATTGGTATTAGTTTGTTCCACTGCGTTGGAAGCGGTAGTCAATTTAGATCTGGCTAATTCCAGATCGGTCTGCAAGGAAGAAATGATGTTGGCCAATCCAGAAGCCCCATTAACATTATCATTAATTCCTTTTAATTTGCTTAAAGCTTCGTTTAAAGGAGTAGTAATAGCACTTTTCCCGCTGGTGATATTAGCACTACTTACTGCGCTTAAAGCAGAACTAATACTTTTAGTGGCGGTATCTAAATCAGCAGTAACATTAGTTATGATACTAGTATCGTAAGTAGAAATGGGAGCAGTTAAATCCAGGCCAGATAAGCCAGACTTAGCTGATTCAGTAGAAGATGAAGCGGTTCCGGCTTTACTTTTAATAGTATCCAGATCAGTTTTTTTAGTGTTCAGTTTAGAATTAGTATCGGATAAACGGGTCAATAAATCCTGGCTAAGGGACTGAGAAATCTCTGCGGATTTAAGATTGAATTTAGATTTTACAGTTTCTTGAATCATCCAAACCAGATTGATTTTGGTAGGATCAAGATAAAAAGTAATCTCTTTTTGGGTATTATCTTCGACTTTCAGGCTTTCCGGAAGAAAAATACAGGTATTGATCAATCCCCGTTTAACATCTTCTACACATTCTTCTTTAGAGGCGACGTATTTGATAATTTCATATTCTTCTTCCTGTAATAAGGTCACGAAAGATTGGACATCTTCACTTTCTGCGGGAGTATAAACTCCGATTTTCAGGCCGTACTTATCAGAAGCATTATAAGATAGGCCCAGAAGAAGAATGATGAGCAAGGGAGCGAAGATGACTATTAAAGCGGAAGCTTTCGCTCTTAATAATAAGCGCAGGTTCTTTTGGGTGAGCAGCCAGATGGATTGCATTTTTTTAAACTCTTAATTTATTCTTCCTGAGCTACTTTTTCAAATACTTCGTGCAGGGAAGGTCGGCGTAAATCCATATCGTGCAAGGAAAGATTTTCTTCTTTGATCAAACTCAATAAAGATTTCATGGTTTTTTCTACATCTTCTGGATAAATTTCTAAACGATTGCCTTGATCGATAATTTTCTTGAATGGTAAAGTTTTCATTTTTTGTAAGATCTGTTCTTTATCCCGGCCGGAATGGACATTGATGATAAAATGGTCTCTAAAGTAAGGTTTCTTGATGTCGTCAATTAACCCATAACTGTGTACTTTTCCGTGATGGACAATGGCAACTTTATTACAGATATGTTCAATATTATCTAGATGATGAGAAGCAAGTACGATAGTTATTCCCTGTTTGTTAACTTCCTGAAGCAGATGGAGAATCTCTTTTTGGAGTAAAGGATCTAAATCTGCGGTGGGCTCGTCTAAAATCAGAATTTTTGGTTTATGCACTAAACTGCAGGAAATGTCCAGGCGCTTTTGCATCCCTCCCGAAAGATGTTCAGCTAATTTATGTTGATGTTTGCTCAGTTCGGTAAATTCTAATAAGCTGCGGATATTATTCTGTAAAGTCTGTTTATCGATCCCATACAATCTTCCGAAATGGATCAGATTTTCTATCACGGTTAGTTTAGGGTAGAAAGAGTTGTGCTGGGGAGTAAACCCGATATGCTTTTTGAGCAGATGCAGATTTTGGTTAAGGTTCTTTTCTTTACCCTCAACTTTAGAATAATAAACTACCTCTCCATCGCTGGGTTCAATAAAGCCAGCGATTAAGTTCAACAGAGTAGTTTTGCCGCTGCCTGATTGGCCGATAATGCCTAAAATATCTCCTGGTTCGATGGCCAGATTAACTTCTTTAAGAACAGCCTGGTTTCTGTACTCTTTCGACACCTCTTTTAAACGGATGATATCCACAGTTCTTATATTAAAGATAATATGTTTATAAATGTTTTTGTGGGGCGTAGGTATTAAGTTGTTGGTCAATGGGCGAGCGAGGCAGAATGAACTTTAGTGCAAGTTAATTCTCTGGTTTTAAGAAATAAATTAAACGAGATTTAGCGAGAATTAGTCGGAAACCAGCCGAGTGAGCGGCCAACTTAATACCTACGGGGGTTGAAAAGATTGAGAAATGAAAATAAAGAAAAAAAAGAAAGAAAAATAGCTTTTTGCAACTATTTAATAATCTTAATGATTGCATTAGTCCATTCGTCTGTGTAAGTAATAAAAATTTCTGTTCCTTTTAATTCCGAAGTTCTGTAAACTAAAACTTTTGAAGCTACCTTCATATCTTTATCACTTAATCCTTCCACTAATAAATAATAATGATTGTTTATAAATTTTAACTTTATAAAAGCTCTCCCTTGTCCTAAGTTCATCTTACAATTTACAGGGCTATCTTCTAAATGAGCAATAACTGTATTATCACAAGGGCTCCCTACTGCGATTATATTACTCAAAGTATAATCGAAAATATCCGAATCTAATTGAAGAGAATCCTGGGGAAAAATGGTATTTTTAAAGCTGGTAGCAATATCTGTAATAGCCATGTTACTCGCAGAGGTAGATGTTACTCCAACTACCATTATTCCATTAAATGTTGAACTCCTTGTTAATCCACTACTCTTAACAAAGAGACTTTGATAATTGTCTATACTTATCGGGCCACCCTTTGAAATCGCTTCTCCGGTTCCACATCCAACTAGTAAAACTATTACTAACAAACTTAATCCGAACATTAGTTTTTTCATCATCAAACACCTCTGTAATTATATTCGTCAAACTCAATCTTTCAACTTTATTTGACTTATTTTAGTTGACTCATAATAGTAAACTAAGTGGCGTTCTTCTCTGGAAGAACTTTCTTGGTTTACTATATATTTATTTTAAAGAAGAAGTCTTTACTTTTAAACTTGCGTTACCCCCCCCCCCTGTGTAAAACAGTAAAACTTAAACAAAAAGTAT